>ENA-UPTF01000072-UPTF01000072.1-marine-metagenome-genome-assembly--contig:-NODE-72-length-65491-cov-4.247485_pt1 | contig 65491 bp, 62 predicted proteins | sample MGYA00238166_ERZ767019 | MGnify/ENA primary metagenome ERZ767019 (study PRJEB28930, sample SAMN06266391) | marine metagenome | isolation source: Sea water from 250 m depth | place: Atlantic Ocean | study... | reverse complement strand
TTCAGACGTGTGCTCTTCCGATCTCCGATGGTATCTTGCTTCAATTGAAACTAAGGATTGGAGAATTGCTGGAGCCGCCATAGTCGGACTGCCAGGACTGGCCTCTGGGCACAATGGGCACGCGGCTTGGGGAGTTACCGCAGGACTTGCGGATAATACAGACCTTTACATCGAGCCAGTTAACAAAAAAACCAAGCAAAGTTTTGTTGAGGAAATTTATGTAAAAGGAAAAAAGTCTGAGAAAATAAACGTAACAGTCACTGACAGAGGACCTATCATTAGTCCTTGTCATGGATTTGATGGTCTAAATATATCTATGAAAGCCACCTGGCTCGAACCTAGAGCCTTCACGACTCTTCTTGATTTGCCTCAGGTTAAATCATTCGCAGAATTTAGAAAGAGTTGGCGGAAGTGGCCATTTTCTACATTTAATATGGCCTATGCGGATATCGGTGGGAACATAGGGTGGCAATTTGTCGGAGACGTCCCTATAAGGAAAAATAAACCTGGGTCCCCTGAAATGCATGGAATCCTTCCAGGTCCCGCTTCCAACAACTGGGAACTAAGCTACATTCCCCACACTGATCTCCCGTATCGTTTCAACCCTGAAAATGGAGTAATTGCAACAGCCAATAACAGACCTACACAAAAATCCGACGTGCAGTTAGGGCACGACTGGATGGACGGATACAGAATTTCAAGGATAGTAAATCAATTAACCCAGAAAAATAACTGGGACATCCAGTCATGTATGGATTTACAGTTAGACAATACATCCTTACCCTGGTCTGAGTTGAGCCAATTTATTACGAGGTTGGGGCTAACCAGTCGTGAGGCTATCCATGGTAAAACACTCTTGGAGAACTGGAATGGGATTGTCGACAGCAATTCAATAGGTGCATCAGTATTCGAGGGGTTCCTGTCCAAAATGTGCGTTGCGGTAACGAAAAACTTAACACCACATTCCTACCAGACAGCAATGGGAAAAGGGTTTCATCCTTTAGTACCAATAACCTTTTTTGCTTCACAAAGAGTAAGTCATTTAGTTTCTAATCTTTTAAACCAGACAGATGGATGGTTCCAGAATTCTTCATGGAATGAGGAAATAGAAAAAGCCTTGGAAGAAACGATAAAAGAATTAACGTCCAGATATGGGCGTAAAACATCAAATTGGCAATGGGGTAGGATTCGGCCACTCACTATAAATCATCCAGTTGGGGCCAAAAAGCCGCTCGACAGGATTTTCAATCACGGACCTTTCGAATGGGGTGGAGATTCTAACACTGTAAGTCAGGCCGCAAGTCCCCCCTGGGATCCATTTTCCCGAATTACCACCATAGCGTCTATGAGAACCGTTATCGACGTCGGAGAGTGGGATAACAGCAGATTTATACTCCCCGGCGGGCAGTCAGGTAATCCAGTTTCTACTCACTATGACGATATGACGAATTTATGGCTGAAAGGAAAAGGGGTTCCCATCCACTGGACCGAAGAATCTATCGCAAACTACGGCAAACACAATTTAATACTCATACCTAGCACACTATCGAGCTAAAAACGATCATAGTTCTTTAACATCCAATCCTTCTGTTTCCAATCCACCCTCTATCGCTTGTTCATATTTTTCCTGGATAGAGGTGATTTTTAAGTCAGCTTCTGAAAGTCGTTTACTCGCTTCCGCTGCCAATGTCATTCCTTTTTCGTATATTCCCGCGGCTCCCTCTAGTGAAATACCGCCTTTTTCAAGTTGTTCAACGCAATTTTCGAGCTGACCCATAAGGTCTTCAAAAGTGATCTCAGAATTATTTGTATCGCTCGTCATTAGAGCACCTTCCTAACTTACTTTCCAAACAAGCCAATTTGAATATCTCCTATGCTTCGTGTAGATCTTCGATCATACGAATCACTTCACCTTCAAAAGCACCATTTGACACTGTAATTTTTATCTCATCACCCGGTGTTACATGTAATGTGTCTGTCACAACTTCGCCACTGACAGATTTTTCCACAATAGAATATCCTCTCTCCAAAGTGTCTCTTGGTCCAACAAATCTCAGGCTATTTTTTAAGCCTTCAAGAGATTCAGTCGCTCTGGAAATATCTCTTCTGGAACCTAACAGGACCCTATCGGCCAGTTCATCTACCCGTACCCTAATCATTGATAAATCAGGCATGTTCGATCTCATAATAGCAACTTTCGCTTTTAGTTCATTTACAGAACCCGTGATACCGCTTTGAACAGAGAAACCCATGGTCCTCGCCATGAAGTTAATTGAATTCATAAGTTCACCGGAATCAGGAGTCACCATCATGGCAGCCATGGTAGGCGTGGAAGCGCGAATATCAGCAACGAGATCAGATATAGACCAATCCGTCTCATGCCCCACACCACTCACTACAGGAACAGGAGAAGCAAAAATAGCCCTTGCCACCACCTCTTCGTTGAAAGGCCATAGATCCTCCGGCGACCCACCACCCCTAGCAATTATGATGGCGTCTATTTCAGAACAGGAACTCAAAATTGATATTGCACCTGCTATTGAAGCCGCAGCTTCATCTCCCTGAACTGGAGTGTGGGCTAGTACGAGTTCTACCAATGGAAAGCGACTAAGTATTGTTCGTTGGATATCGAGCCAGACCGCGGCATCTTGAGATGTAACAACTCCTACAACAGTAGGGAATTCAGGAAGTTTTCTTTTTCTGGATTCAGAAAACAAGCCCTCCCTGGCTAGCCTTTCTCTAGTCTCTTCAAACTTGGCTTGAAGTTCCCCTGCACCTGAAGGCCTGATATATTCAGCCACAAGCTGCAGGCGACCCTGGGTCACGTATACATTTAATCTCCCGTAAGCTAAAACCTCATCCCCAACCTCTAGGTGTTCTTGACCAATACCTCCTCTGAACAGTACTGATTCAAGAGCGGCTTCCTGATCCTTAAGCGTAAAATAAGAGTGTCCTGAAGCAGCGCGCGTCGATCTTGATACCTCACCTCTTATGCATATATCTGACAATAATTCATCAGACGCCAACAAACCACTCAGGTAACCAAGTGCCTCTGATACCGATACAGCTTCCATATATTTAAACCCTAGACAGATATTCTCCAGATCTGGTGTCTACCTTCACCACATCACCCTCATTAACAAAAAGAGGAACAGAGATTTCCAAGCCCGTTTGTAGTGTTGCAAACTTGGAAGCTCCTTGAGCGGTGTCTCCTTTCACACCAGGTGGAGAACTGGTTACTTTTAGATCCACTGTAATTGGTAGGTCCAATGCTATAGGAAGATCTTCAAAAAAAACTAGGTCCACTTCAGTCTGCTCAACAATAAAATTAAGTGCCGTGTCCATCTGCTCGGTGGACATCGGAAATTGATCGAATGTTTCTGAATCCATGAAATAGTAAAATCCTGAGTCTTCATAGATGTATTGAGCCCGTCTTCGATCAACAGCTGCAGCAGTAAAACTGACATCGTAACCTGAAAAAGTCTTATCTACGGTCTTACCAGTTCGTAGACTCCTAAACCTTATCCTCATAACGGGAGCTCTCTGCTGCATCTTACTACGCTCATATTCCACTACAGAGAAAGGTTCTCCATCTAGCTCAATTGACATCCCTCTTTTTAGGTCTCCATAACCGATGGTCATATCAACTCTCCATTTCTAATAAATTAATATCAATCTTTATACAAATAAGAGATTATCTCTGACCAGTCCCTTAAAAGTGAGTCCAAATAAAATTCTAATCTCCTTCCAGGATGAGAGATAGGTTCCCAGATTGAGAATATTATTTAGGGGACAGTGTCAACACCTGTGCTGATATGTCGCCCATTACTAGAATATCCTCGATACGAACCCCACCCCATCCCGGGACATATATACCTGGTTCAATAGTGAATACTGATCCTGGAAGTATTCTGTCTCCTGATGACGGAACCACCATCGGTAATTCATGCACATCTATCCCAACACCATGACCAAGTCCATGACCAAAAAGACTGTCATAACCGTATCCCCCAATTATGTCCCGCGCAATACCATCAAGTTCACTGCCTAGCATACCTGCTCTGGCAGAATCCTCTGCGGCTATCTGGGCCTCCAGAACGATGCTATAAAGTTCATCATATTTAGAACGATCAGAATCGCCTACAAAATATGTTCTCGTCAAATCGCTTCTGTAGCCTTGATACAAAGCCCCCATGTCTATAACGACTGAGTCACCTTCAGATATAACTCTGCCCCCCGCTTTGTGATGGGGTAGAGCAGCGTTAGGACCTGAAGCAACTATCGTGTCGAAAGCCGTACCGTCCGCTCCAGCCATTTTTAAGGCCCTTTCAATAACATCTGCAACCTCATATTCTCTAATACCTTCTGCCAAACAACGTGCTGCTTCAGCCATTGCTGAGTCGGCCATACGGACCGCATCAGCAAGTGTCTCAATTTCAAGCTCATCTTTCCTATGGCGTAGCTCTTCCACCATATTAGTCTGCGGAGTAAAAGAAACATCGGCTGAAAGAGATTCCTCAATTGATTTATGCTCCCCATAGGTGATCTGATTTGGCTCAAAAGCAATCGAGTGTAAAGAAAACTTTGCAACAGTCTCTGAGAGACTTCTGTATCCATCACGTATACGGATGACTGATACGTGGGGACACTCGCTTTTGGCTTGTTCTATGTATCGAAAATCAGTGAACAGAACAAAGTCTGAAGCTGTCACCAGCATATATCCATTACTGCCTGTAAACCCGGAAAGATATTTACAGTTGGATCGTCCTGTCACCAAAAAACCATCATATCCTGCGGGCAGCATTCTAGACACTAATTTTTTACACCTAGGAATATAAGAAAACACTAATTAGTCTCTTTGGAACGTAGGTGATCAACAATAAGATGTAGGGCATATTCATAACCTTTAACGCCTAAGCCAGCAATTTGTCCTACAGCAATATCCTCAACGACGGAATGCCGCCTATAGCCATCTCTCGAATGGATATTAGAAATGTGAACTTCCACCAATGGTATTTCAGCATCCAAGACAGCATCTCTTAACGATAGGCCATAGTGTGTCAGTGCCCCCCCGTTGATTATCAAGCCGTGGCTCCCGTCCTTTTCAGTTTGCAAAAAATCGATAATATACCCTTCTTGGTTTGACTGAAAATGTTTAATCTCTACCCCGAGTGAACCTGCTACATCACTGAGGTTTTCTAAAATACTAGCCAAAGTGGTTGAGCCGTAGTAATCGATATTCCGTTGCCCTAAGTTATTTAAATTGGGACCATTAACAATAAGTATTTTCATAGCAATTAACGCCCCGTCATCTTAGTTCTATCATCAATAGTTGAAAGAGGATGGGCTTGAACGTAACTTTTTCTTGCCTCCCTCAACGTCACATGAGTATATATTTGAGTTGTTGTGGGACTTGAATGCCCAAGTAAATCTTGAACAACCCTCAAATCAGCTCCACCATCAATCATATGGGTTGCAAATGAATGACGTAGTGTATGAGTATGCACCCTAGAGCCTAAACCAGACAACCGAGCATATTTTCTGATCCTGTCCTGAATTGATCTTATGCTCAAGCGAACACCATTCCTTGATAAAAATAAGGCTCTAGTGTCCTCATCACTGCAAAACTCATGCCGCACAGTATTAATATATGAATGTAATGCAGTTTTGGCTGATTTCCCGAATAAAGCAATCCTCTCTCTAGACCCCTTTCCGAGAACCTTTACTTGCATCTGTTCCATATCAACATCATCAATATCAAGCCCAAATGTTTCGCCAACTCTCAAACCAGCCCCATAAATAAGTTCAAGTATTGCAGTATCACGGACTGATATCCCAAGGTGCTTTTCAGCATCTGAAGCTACCGAAATAAGGGTATTCACCTCTTCGACAGAAAGAAAATTAGGAAGTATGAAGTCCCTTCGCATGGGAGACATCCGGGGTATAGGGTCTTGCTGTACAAGACCTTCATCCAACATCCAACCAAAGAAGGATCTGAGCACAGATAATTTCCTCACAACACTAGATCTAGAATACCCAATGTCTATAAGCCACGATAAGTATGAACTAAGGTCTTCCCTTGCAAACTCATGCGTGGGGTTTATTCCACTGAAGTCAAGATACTCACCCAAAGAACGCAGATCGCTTGTATATGTTCGGATCGTAAAAGGAGACAGTCCTCTTGTGTGCAAGAGAGCTTCTGAGTACTGACGTGTTAATTGTTCAAATAACTTCGCAGCCATGCTTTCACATTACTAGCGTTCACTACTTAATTACCAGCATATGTTCGTTCGGATATAGAGCAACTCAAACAGGCTCAGGCTCAGGCTCTCTAGTAGCCGTTTCATCAAGCGGAGCCGGGCCCCTGTATCCACATTCTTTAGAGGCACATCTTGCATTTTGCCCTCTGGCAGGAAGCAGAAGTCCTTTACAGTCCGGACAAGGCTGGCCCAAAGGCATCATGTTAACTGCAAACTTACAATCTGGATAATTAGTACACCCGTAGAAAACACCTCTTTTACTTTTTCTCTCGGCAAGACCTCCCGGGCCGCATTCCGGGCACTTCACACCTACCAATAAAGGTTTTGTATTCCTGCAATCGGGAAACCCAGTACAAGCTATAAATCGCCCATTTCGCCCACCCCTTATAACCATAGGGCTCTCGCATTGCTCACAAACTTGATCCGTCTCTTCATCAAGTTTGCTTCGCTCAACTCTCTGGGCTTTCTCTTTTGCTACACCTATAGAAGTATCAAATGGTCCATAAAAGCTGAGAAGCATTGGATTCCATTGCTCATCTCCTTCTGCAATATCATCTAGCCTCTTCTCCATTTCGGCTGTAAAACCGATGTCCATTATATTTTCGAAATACTCCTGCAGAAATTCAGTCACAACTATTCCCAACTTTGTGGGTACAAATCTTCCCACGTCCTTCCTGACATAATCTCTGTCTTGTATTGTTCCAATTATCGAAGCGTATGTACTGGGACGGCCTATTCCTTCCTTTTCCAAACTTCTTATCAGTGTCGGCTCTGTATAGCGTGGAGGGGGTTGTGTAAATTTCTGCTCCCCAGATAAAGACTTGCAATCAAGTTCGTCATCCTTTTTAAGAATCGGTAGTCCGCGTTCATCTTCCTCGCTAGCATCCACATCATCCCTTCCCTCTGTGTAAAGAATGCGGAATCCATCAAATTTTGGCACCAATCCTGTGGCTCTAAACCCAAATTCACTCCCGGAATGTGCTCCCGAAGCAGTCACATCTATTACAGTCCTGTCGTACAAAGCATCCGTCATTTGGCTGGCAACCATCCTCTTCCATATGAGGTCGTAGAGACGGAACTGATCACCATTCAAACTGGATCTAAGAGAATCGGGCGTCCGAAATATTGAAGTAGGTCTTATAGCTTCGTGGGCTTCTTGCGCCCCTCTAACTCTCTTAGAATAAACACGTGGGTTCTCTGGAATATAGTTAGCCCCATATTTATCTTTTATGTAGGTGGCTGTTTCGGACAATGCAGATGCAGCTACATTCGTTGAGTCAGTTCTCATATAGGTGATAAGGCCAGTTTGATCTGCACCTAAACTCTCTATGCCCTCATAAAGTTGTTGAGCCAATGTCATTGTCCGGGAAGCTGAATATCTCAATCGCCTTGAGGCTTCTTGCTGAAGTGTACTCGTGATAAATGGTGCTGCTGGACGTCTTCTAGATTCCTTTGTCTCATAAGCTGAGACAGAGAAATCTGCATCGGCCAAATCTCGAATTATTTCGTCGGAGACCGACTTGGTTGATATATCAGGTTTTTTTCCATCAACTAAGAACAAAGAAGCCGTAAAAGATCCATTCTCCTGTTTAGAAAAAGCTGCTTCCATCGTCCAATATTCCCTGGGATTGAATTCCCCTATCTCCTTCTCCCTGTCCACAACCATTCTTACCGCGACAGACTGTACCCTTCCGGCTGATGTCCCTTTCTTAACTTTGCTCCAAAGAACAGGACTGAGTTCATAGCCCACCAGCCGATCAAGTATTCGGCGAGCCTGCTGAGCATTCACTAGATTTGTGTCAAGATTGCGAGGATTAGAAAATGCCTCCTCTATCGCTGACTCAGTTATCTCATGAAACACAACCCTACGGGCTTTGTCCAAGTCTATTTTGGCAGCTTCAAGCAAATGCCAGGCTATAGCCTCTCCCTCCCTATCAGGGTCAGTGGCCAAATAAACAATTTCAGCATCAGCTGCTGCTTTTTTCAACTCAGATACGATTTTTCTTTTATCTCCACTCACGGTATAGGTAGGAACAAATGAGTCCTCATTAATCTCGACACCCAATTTGCTTTTAGGCAAGTCTCTGACATGACCCATAGATGCTTTAACTGAGAATTTCTTCCCCAAAAACCTTCCAACCGTCCTTGCTTTAGCAGGAGATTCAACTATTACTAAATCCGCCATGTTATTTTCCCTGTTACTCCCACCAGACCAAGATTATCGGCTGGAGGCTTTAGAAAGGCCAAATTTTTAAATACAGCTGTTTACTGTGCTGAATTTTATCCAATTTCGACTCTTAAATTTATAAATTAGATCTAAACGCAACCGCTCTTACCCATACAACAATGTCTCATGTTTATATCGAAAGCTCCGTACAAAACTGGCGGAGAGGGTGGGATTCGAACCCACGGTTCCCCTTTTGAGGGAACACGCGATTTCCAATCGCGCCTATTCGGCCACTCTAGCACCTCTCCATCTAGCATCACCCCTACGGAGAGAGTGGGATTCGAACCCACGATGAGATTACTCCCATACTGGTTTTCGAGACCAGCGCCTTAAACCACTCGGCCATCTCTCCCCAATCAATATGGGGCAGTAGCTTAAGAGTATAACAGTCAATAAAGGCAGCAGATCAAATTTTTAAGACCCTACCTTGAAGTTTCTATCACATATTTTCAGTCCTGATTCTGACTGTCCGTGATTTCAATCAGACTTTATGGCCGGTCGAATAATTTCTTCGATAGCAAATATCAATCCTTCATCAGATTGATTGGGCACGGTTACATCTGTAAATTCTTGGACTTGCTCAGGCGCTTCTCCCATAGACAGAGAAAACCCACATTTTTTAAACATTGGTATGTCGTTATAACTGTCGCCAACAGCTGCAATTTTATCGAGACAAATATTCAAACGATCTGACACTCGCTCTAAAGCGCTACCCTTATCCACTCCTGCAGGAGTAAAGTCGACCGCCCACAGCCCGTTATACGGAAGTGAAGACTTGGTCACTTGAACATCTTCTGCAAATTCACTATCTCGAAAATAATTAATTATTTCATCTGCGGAATCACTTGCCATATCCAAGGCACTGATAATCGATAACTCATGTCCTTTTGCTGATCGTAAGTCCCTAAAAATGTGGTCAGCGTTGTTCGCGAAAAATTCCAGATCCCGATGTCCGAGTTCCTCGATTATTGACGTCGCCGCCACTAGACGTATCGAAGCGCTCCACACGGGTTCCCAACCAGACATAGGATCAACAATTACCGCGCCATTATCTGAAATCTGTAATGATGTAAGACCTAACTCCCTGGCAAATTTCTCAGTGCTCCATCTTTCACGACCAGTGCAGATAAAAACTGGAATTTCAGTAGCCAGAACTCTCACAGAATCTCTAACAGATGCAAGTATTTTCTCGTTAGGGCTTAAAAGTGTCCCATCTAGGTCCAGTGCAACAGCTTCAATAGCATAGGGAGAAGGAGAGATATGGAAGTCTCCTCTAGAAAATACTTCTAAGTTACTAAGTCAGGTTTATGACTTTTTGGGAGTGAATATCGACCCTTTTTTGAAAACAGGTGGTTGCCTCTTTGAAGCAGAAGCAAGCACCTTGCCGCCAATGGCCCCTAAAGAAACCAAGCCTACTGCAGCTAAAGGTAGACCCTTTAGAAACGATCTTCGACTAAATGTTTTCTTCATAAATTTGTTGTTCATATAAACAAATCCTCAGATAAATTGCGAAATACTGCCCACACAAACTAGATAACCCCATGGCACCCATGATGGACCTCATCAACATTATAGTGTTTGAAAGTCAGAACTGACAATAATTCTGCAATCTTAATAGTTGGAAAATTAAAAGCAATGTTTAGGCCAACCATCTAATCCACTCAACGATCCAAAAACAAGCGTGAGCAATTATAAGTCCTTTCAGGGTTTTACCTACCCAAACGATAATCAAAAATCGCTTTATAGGATAGCGCAAGGCTCCTGCCGCAATACCAACAAAATCAAAAATGGGATTAGGTATGATCGAGAGAATAAGAAGCACTCCGACTCCCCATTTAACCATCCAAGCTTTAGCTCGCTTGTAAATGCTCCTTCTCTGGACTACAGACTGCCCTCCAAAACCTATGGAATACCCAACGAGTTCCCCCAAGGTTTCTCCTAGACCAGCCAATATTCCCACCACGATTAAATTGAGGTCAAGACCAGCTGCCCCACACGTCGCGGCTAGACTAGGAATGGGAAATACCATTCCTCCACTTGCTAACAAACTTAGGAAAAAAACTCCGGGATATCCAAGAGTTTTCCACCAATCACTATTTGAAAGCCCTCCGACAAACATCCACACGACGAAAACTACGCTTACAGCAATGATTCCCAGTACTAAGGCTATAAGCTGAACCTTCAAATCACTTGTTCTTGAAAACCATCCGTACATCTATAAACACCTGAGGCAAGTATCGGAGGCAATCCAATACCAATAGAGCTTCGGGTACCGATCATTGCTCATTTACGCCTAATTCCCAACTCTGATAAAAAGCATCATCTTAAGTATTTCACTTACTGATTAATAAAATCTAGCTCCCCCTGACTGAGAATAATCTTTACCTGGGAGCCTTCGCTGAGATCACCTTGGAGCAGCATGGTAGATAACGGGTTCTCAATTTTTCGTTGTATGGCACGCCTCAAAGGTCGAGCCCCATATTCCGCGTCATAACCCTCATCCGCAATCCATTCTCTGACCTCATTGGAAAACTCTAGTCGCACACCATTATTAAGCATCCTGCTCTTGATATCTTCGACCATTATGTCAACTATCCGAAGCAGTTGATCGCGCTCTATTGAGTCAAATATCACGATGTCATCTATCCGATTGAGGAACTCAGGTCGAAACGACTTTTTCAGAGCTTGTTCGATAGACTCACGCAACCTAACCCCACTGTCTTTATCCTTTGCATTACGAACAAATCCTAAAGTTTCTGGCTGCACTACACCTGTTCCCAAATTACTAGTCATTATCACTAATGTATTTCGAAAATCTACAGTTGTACCCCGGCTATCAGTAAGCCGTCCATCTTCCAATAACTGCAAAAGCAAATTAAATACATCCGGATGGGCCTTTTCAATTTCGTCGAATAAAATAACTCGGAACGGGCGTCTCCTGACAGCTTCAGTCAATTGTCCACCCTCTTCAAAACCGACATAGCCTGGTGGGGCACCGATCAACCTAGATACAGAATGAGCTTCCATATATTCAGACATATCTATACGTACCATGTTTTCTTCATCATCGAACAAGTACCATGCCAGTGCCTTAGCAAGTTCAGTTTTCCCCACTCCTGTTGGGCCTAAAAATATAAAGTTACCTATAGGTCTATTTGGGTCGTTTAATCCAGCCCTCGCCCGTCGTATAGCATCCGAGACAGCTTTAACCGCTGATTCCTGACCTACCACACGTTCATGAAGTCGGTCTTCCATGTTGACCAATCTATCAGCCTCGTTCTCGAGTAATCTTGAAACAGGTATACCGGTCCAAGAAGCAATAAGTGAGGCGATATCCTCCTCATCTACAGTTTTATTGTCTGAATTCCCAATTTCAATCAGAGCTGAACGTTCATCCTCAAATTCTTGAACCATTTTCAAACGCGACGTTTTTAATTCTGCTAACTTTTCGAAGTCTGAACGTTCAGATGCTGCTGTTTCCTCTATCTCAAGTTGTCTCAACCTCAATTCCTTTTCACGCAATGTAGTTGGGTGAAGTTGTGAGTCTATACGAATCTTACTAGCTGCTTCGTCAATCAAGTCCACAGCCTTATCAGGCAGTAATCTACCTGATATATATCTCTGGCTTAGAGAAGCCGCGGCTTCCAATGCCTGATCAAGTATCTCTAGCCTATGATGCGCTTCATATTTAGGCCTTAAAGCCTTAAGCATCTCCACACTTGTCGGCAAATCCGGTTCTTCTACCAAAACTGGTTGGAAACGTCTCTCCAAAGCCGCATCGGATTCTATATAACGCCTATATTCATCCTCGGTCGTGGCACCAAGACACTGCAACTCCCCCCTTGCTAGAGCAGGTTTCATCATATTACTGGCATCAACACTCCCTTCCGCAGCACCAGCACCCACCACAGTGTGGATCTCGTCAATAAAGAGAATAATCTGTCCTGACGACTGCTTTACCTCGTCCATAACAGCCTTTAAGCGCTCTTCAAATTCTCCTCTGAATTTAGATCCAGCAACCAAAGAACCCATATCCAGGGCAAGAACTCTTTTTCCTGTTAGATCATCAGGAACATCCTCTGAAACAATTCGTTGCGCGAGACCCTCCGCAATCGCAGTCTTACCGACTCCTGCACCTCCTATGAGGACAGGATTGTTCTTAGTTCTTCTTATTAAGGTCTGCATTACTCTTGATACTTCAGCATCTCTCCCGACAATAGGGTCCAATTTCCCATCCTCTGCCAGAATGGTGAGATCAGTCGCAAATCTCTCCAATGATCCATAACGACTTTCCGCTCTTTGGTCCGTGATCCTGTGCCCACCTCGGACCTTTTGAAGAGCCTGGTAGACCATCTCAGTTGAGATCCCAAATTCTCCCAGTACCTCCGATGCCTCACCAGCGTCTTCCTGAGTTAGAGCGACTAATAAGTGCTCAGATCCTATAAATTCATCGTTCAGCCTCTTTGACTCTGCGTCGGCTCTAACAAAAAGATCATTTAAGCGGGGAGTCTCATAGATCTGATTGGCTGATCCTCCAGTCTTATCTGTATTCTCCAACATAGAATGAAGCCGGCTATGGAATATATCGATGTTTACTCCAAGCTCATTAAGAATCTCAGCAGGAACACCTTTCTCTTGCTCAATCAGGGCCATGAGAACGTGCTCGCAATCCCACTGATTATGTCGGTATCTATTAAGTATTAGCTGCGAATTATTCAATGACTCCTGAGCCTGCTCAGTGAATCTATCGGGTCCTAACACCATGTTAGTCCTCCATAAAACCCCATCTGTTAAAAATGTTTGCTATCTGTTCGTACGCTTCTTAGAAGCTGTAATACATTTACTCGACGCGATCACTATTTTCCCGCTTGTACATCCAGGCTCTAACTGCATAGAATCGATCGATGAACATCTATAGGACTTTGGATACACCATACGAGTGAATGCAAAAAGAATTATATCAACTACCTTGATACGGATCAACTCAACCTTGCCAATAATTAGAGAAGCTTAGCCAAGATTAATCCCATGAAAGTCTTTTTTCGTATAGATTTGTGTACGCTCAAGAATTAATCAAATGCTCATAGACATACATACTCACACCTACCCTACTTCCGACGATAGTGCGCTGACACCTGAAGAACTCATCGCCCAATCCAAAAAGATCGGACTGGATGGTATATGCCTTACTGACCATGACGGGTTTTGGGACCCGCGGGATGTAGAAAAGCTGGGAAAGGACAATGACTATCTAGTTATTCCAGGATGCGAGGTAACTACCGAAGAAGGTCATCTACTTGTATACGGCCTCTCTGAATATATCTTTGGGATGCATAAATCTTCATTCGTTCATGAGCTTGTCAAGGAGGCGGGAGGAGCCATAGTAGTTGCCCACCCTTATAGAAGAGTTTACCGCGAGACAGCCCCACAGGATCCCAAATCTTACGATGAGATGCTGGCAAGAGCTCTACGAAACAGAGTTTTTGGAATGGTTGACGGGGTGGAAATCAGAAATGGTAGAGGGTCTGAACAAGAAAATAAATTTTCCGAGCGACTGTCCAAAAAACTTGATATGTCTGGCACAGGTGCCAGTGATGCCCACAAGCTAGCTGACATAGGCACTTTCGCAACAAGATTCGAAGAAAAAATCACTGGCCTAAGTGACTTGATTAGATGTATTAAGTCGGGAAAATTCTCTGCTGAAAGGGTTAGGCCAATCCTAAATTCTGGAACCGCATAATTTTAGGCTAACTAAGAACTAGATTTGTAATGCCCAATCCGACCAATTAGCAAATCTAGAGCAAGTTCTTCTGATATAAAGCCTTCCCTTATATTTAATTCGGTGTCCAGAATCAAATCATGCATGAATGCAAATGACTTCCTGGACAACTTTCTCTCCATATCCAAAGTCTTTTGAAGAGGATATCCGGAAAGAGAAAGTTTCTTACCTATATCTGAGTTGGAAACGTTACGGGCTTTCATGTCCCTTGTAAGTAGCAGTAACCGTACTTGCCTTTCGATCATTCGAATGACCATGGAAGGTGACGATCCAGCATTTATTAAAAGACCAGCCATTTTGAGGGATTGGCCTGTATTCCCTTCGATTGCCGCGTCAACAACCCGAAATATACTTTGTTCTCGTACATAGGCTACAAGGTCAGAAACATCTTGCCTCCTGATAGTCTCTCCTTTTCTGTAGAGGGAGAGTTTCTCCAATTCTGTGTTAAGTATCCTAAGGTCGCCACCAATAGACTCAGCTAAAAGAGCCGCGGCTGGACGATCTATCATAGTATTCAGATAATCGGCCCGCTTAATAATCCATCCGATAACTTCCTGATGCCTTAGACTCTGAAAAAACTGCACTTCAGCGACTTTTTTCAACGCAACGATCATCGGATTTCTGGAATTTACATCCCCCTCACGAAAAATAAGATCTGTCGTTTCCGGAATGATTTTGAGATCACTTTCAATACCTTCCCAGTCACCTAATTTGGGTTTGGCACCACCTCTGCTAAATTCAAATTTCTTAACCAAGTTATCGACTATCACTAAACGATTGTCAGACATAAATGGAACAGTGGAAGCGGTCGCCATCAACTCCTGTCTAGACAAATCTTTCCCATCCAAAAAAACTGTATTTACATCACCAAGCTCAGAGGATGTTGCTGCTATGCGAATCCCCTTAATTTTCTCATGGATAGAGAATTCATCTTTGCCGTAAAAAACCCTTATCAAGAAATACCCTCACCATCCAGTTAAAACTACTATGAACCGCAAAATAAGCATTAAAAGTAAAAACCCGTTCTAATTATCTATAATATCTAGAACTATATAGTCAGAGTAATAAATTTTCCAAGTGACGTATGACAAGGCTAATGACCCTTTTTCTCAGATTAATGTTTGATAAACGAGTCCCGTGGAAATTGAAATTGCTACCAATACTGGCAGTTGGATACGCCATTCTCCCGTGGGATTTCCTACCAGATCTCATCCCAATTATAGGGTGGATAGATGACATAGCTATACTTGTAGTGGCTACATTAATCTTTCTGGGACTCGGGTCCTCGTCCGCCGCATTTTCCTCTAACCACAAACCTGGCGAGGAACGCGTTAACAAACCTAAAGGTGAGGTCGTTGATGGGGTATACAGAGTTATAGATGACGAGGATGAAAACGAAAAATGACATGCTGTCCAACGCTGTTGTAGCCTACTTAAGAGTGGCATGCCACATGCTATAATGAGTCCTTGCACTTTTGGATTTTGGATTATAGTACTAGTAGCTAGAGTACCTATCGGTACCTGCATTAGAAGCGGGAGTAAAAGCTCACCTGTTGAGCCCTTCCAAAATAGAACACTAACTGAGGGTAGTTATGAAAGTAGTATTTCTTGAGGACGTTGAAGGCGTGGCACAAGGCGGAGAAGTAAAAGACGTGAAAAATGGCTTCGCCAGAAATTACTTACTGCCTAAGAACCTAGCAGCACCAGCGACGCATAACAACCTTCAAAGAATCGAAAAACTTCGCCGGCAGGCCAATGTGGACCGAGTCGAGAAATTAGAAGATATGAAGTCCGTGGCCGAGGGCATCAATGACACTGAAATTGTCATGGAAATGAGGGCAGGAGCCAACGACCGACTGTACGGATCCGTTACAGGGACGATGATTGCCGATTCAGTCACCGACAAAACTGGCATAAGTGTGGAAAGACGATGGGTCCAACTTGACAACCCTATCAGAGAAACGGGCGAATTCGATGTATCTATAAGGCTTCACTCCGACGTCTCGGCTAATGTTAGGGTCATAGTTCACGCGACAGGCCAAGATCCCCTAGAAGAAGAAACTGCCGACAACAACCAAGAATCGGATCAAGATGATTCAGGTGATGAAATCTCAATCGCATCCTCGAATAGTGTCGAAGAAGATTCAGTAGCGCAAGAAGCTGATAGTGTTATAGACTCCGGCGAGGGTGACTCTTCTGAGATCTCTGAATCTCAAGAGACTCAGGAAGAATCAGCCGAAGTTGACCCAGAAGAAAACTAGGGGCGCCACCAATTAGGTCCCGTTTGGCTTTGTCCTAGCTAGGATCTTTTTCATCGAATCGGTCCACAGGCATATGTCTAAACGGGTTGTGTTATGAGTGGTAGCAGGGCTTTATCCGTCTAAAAGGCAAAACCGGTGACAACCGACAGAATACCACCGCACGACATAGAGGCAGAAAATTCCGTCATAGGATCGCTGTTGTTAGACGGCGATGCGTTGACACGGGTTTCTGCATTTCTAAAACCAACTGACTTTTATCAGGAAAAAAACAGGTACTGCTATGAAGCGTGTTTGAACCTGGCCTCTAGGAATGAAATCATTAACCAGGTCACAGTGTCCCACGAGCTATCTATTCACCAAAGACTCGAGTCGGTCGGGGGTACAGAGTACTTAGTAGGGTTAGTGAACGAGGTCCCTAGTCCCGCCCATATATTTTATTATGGAAACCTAGTACATCGAACATCTGTAATGAGACAGCTAATAAGAGCTGCTGAATCCATAGCAAAAATCGGCTATGACGATTCAGCGGACACTGACGGTTCCTTAAGTAGGGCAGAAGAAATCCTTTTCCAAATAAGATCGGATAGAGGATCAAGAGATTTCTCACATATAAGGGATATATTGGACGAATATATGGAGGGAAGCCTCCAAGGTCCCGACATGGCCTCTATAGCCCCTGTTGTAAGCGGATTTGATCGTTTTGATCAGATTCTTGCGGGCGGCCTCCAAAGATCGGACCTGATCATACTTGCAGCCAGACCAAGTTTAGGAAAGTCAACTCTGGCATTTAACATTGCGACATCTGCTGCAAAAGTGGGAAACAGCGTCGGCATATTCAGTCTAGAAATGAGTGCTACACAGATTGGAAACAGACTTATAGCCAGTGAAGCAAATGTGGACGGGCATAGACTGAGACTGCAGCTTTATCGAGACGAAGAAGAGCACAGGCTCATTGATGCTATCGGAACTCTCTCGGATCTCCCTATATATATAGATGACACTCCAATGCAGACCATAGTGGAAATGAGAAGTAAGGCTAGGAGGCTCCAGGCTGAAAAAGGACTCGATTTAGTCATCGTGGACTACCTTCAGCTTATCTCAGGAAGCGGCTCAAGGAATTCTAATAGGGTACAAGAAATGGGGGAGATATCTCGGTCGCTGAAAGGCCTTGCGAGAGATCTCAATGTTCCTGTACTCGCCTGCTCACAGCTGAGCAGAGCTATAGAACAAAGACCTGACCATAGACCAATGCTATCTGATCTGCGGGAAAGCGGTAGCATTGAACAAGACGCAGATGTCGTTGCATTTATACATAGAGAAGACAGGTATGTTGACGAAGAAAGCTGGGAGAAACGCCACCCCACAGAAGAATATCCGGCCAATATTGCGGAATTAATCATAGCGAAACACAGAAATGGTCAAGTTGGGTCCGTAAGGCTTTACTTCCAAGAACAATTCGTTAAATTTGAGAACCTAGCCGTGTACGACCAAACCCCAGTCACAGTCTATCAGTGACCTAGCAAGTGTTACCCTGATGGCTTTCAAAGGTTTCCCCCGCGGTGTCCGATATCTACCCGTCCCTGCCCCAGTTTTTGGGCCACTTTTGGAACAAATCAAAGATGCCTCAGGGTTCATAATAACTTTGAGGATAATTTGGATGCTTCATCAGAAAAAGGGCCGTATAAGATTCGTAGCCACTGAAGAACTTTATGGAGATAAAATATTAACCAACGCATTGGGAAGCAACAACGCAATCGAAAACAATCTAAACGCAGTTGTTCGTGCAGGAATACTACTTAGAATAAAGCGGCAAAACTCCTCTGACGCTTTCATGTTAAATTTTGAGGAGAACCATCACTTAGTGTCCAGCATAGGATCTATCGATAAAGATACTGATCTTTTTACGGATCCATGGGAAATTAAAAACAACCCCCCGGAAATATACTCGCTTTACGAGCAGAACATAGGCATACTGACCCCAATAATTAGCGAAAGATTAACGGAAGCTGAAAATAAATATCCGACAGAATGGATAATAGAAGCTGTTGGAATAGCAGTAGAACAAAACCATAGAAGTTGGGCATACATATTACGTATATTGGAAAGATGGGACACAGAAGGCAGGGATGATAGTGGAGATGGAAAACCTCCGAGATATTCTAAAATCGATAGACTCTTATAAACTCACCGAGAAGGAACATGGAAAGCAAGAAGATTATTCCTACTTGGAAGGGGACGACGATACTCGTTGCAAAATATGCGCAGGTAAAGGTTGGCTAACCCCCAATGTACCTACAGGCCATCCAGACTTCGGATCCATCAAAGCCTGTTCATGCCGAGAGGAGATGAGAGAAGGAGAAATTACCAAAAGGCTACTCGCACACAGTAACCTCGGATATCTGCATCGGTACTCATTTGAAAACTTGGATGAGGTGGGGCACGGAGAAACTTCAACTGACTCAGAACTATTCCTAACAGCTTTCCGCAAAGCCTCTGACTTCTCTGTATCACCGTCAGGATGGCTCACAATAACCGGACCTCATGGTAGCGGAAAAACTCACCTCGCTGCTTCCATTGCCAATAAATGCATCGGAATTGGAACCCCTGCCTATTTCATCTACGTATCTGACCTATTAGACCATCTTCGTACAAATCTTTCTTACCAGGAAGATACGGAATCTGAAAATATCTCATATCAAGTGAGAAATATACCTGTACTTGTTCTTGATGGACTGAGTAATAAATCATCTACACAGTGGGCTCAAGAAAAATTGATCCAGATTTTAAATCATAGAGCAAACGGAAAGTTGCCCACTGTTATTACGACGTCTGACGATATATCAACCCTAGATCCATTCATCAGAAGTAGACTTCAAGACGAGGATCTGGGCACGATCGTACAAACAGCCGCCGCAGTTAAACCCTCTGATTCATCCGAGCTATATGGAAAGGTTCCCAAGCTATTTTCTAATGCTAGTTTCCAAAAATTCGATATTAGAAGACCCCGGTTGGACCCTATAGCGTTAACCACTTTAAAAATGGCTCTTGAAGTTTCTGAAAATTATGCGAAAACCCTAGAAGTTGAAGAGCGAAACTGGCTCACTTTTGTCAGCAAAAACAACAACACTGGGGTTGGGAAAACCCATTTGGCGGCTGCAATAGCAAATGATTATATCGCTCGGAGTGGCAAAGTATGTTTTGCCGATGTTACAGACTTAATTTCTGTGCTTAGAGAAGGATCATCCCGTTTCAGCACTGTGGATTCATTCACTATCATGGAACAGGTGAAAACTACTCCATTACTTATATTGGACGGACTGGTAAAAGAGAGTGAATGGGCTCAAAGAAGGTTACTGGAAATCATAACCTATAGGCAAAATCACATGATGCCAACTATCGTCACAACCAGAATAGATCTAGAAAAGGAAGCTGCGGAAGGTAGTGAAATAGCATCTCGAATTCAGGATTCGAGGCTCGGGCAGGTGTTTGAATTAGACGTCCCGGGTTATCGATAGGTAGAGGCAATTGATTTGAGAGTCAAAAATTGCGTTTTCTGTGAAATAATCTCTGGTACATCTCCAGCAAATTTCTATCACAAAGACGAACAATTCGTGGTTTTCGAGAATAACCTTCACTGGTACAAAGTCCAGCTATTACTTGTGCCGAAGAACCACATGAGTCAGGACAAAATGTGGTCAAGCTCCGGGTTAATTGAAGAACTATGTATGTTTGCTAACGATATCGGCAAACGTGAATGTCCAGACGGCTATCGAATATTTTCCAATTTTGGGGATCATGGCATGCAGTCTCAGTCCCACGCCCACCTGCAGATACTAGGTGGAGCTCGCCTTGGTCTTTATGTGAATGGGAGACCCCCATCGAATGTATCTGAAAATATGCAGCAGTGAATTCGTTCAATTAGAACAGCTTTTAGGATGGCTGAAATATTCCTTTCTCCATGTCGAATATCCCATCTCTTCCCCCGTCACCACCCATCAATATAACCACACATGAAGGATCACCTCCCTCAGCCCATTGGCGATGTATGTTACGAGGAGAGTCATACCAATAGCCAAGATCACCTCTTTCTATGTGGTGATCCGAAAAAACTTCAAGCTTCACATTTGAATCATCAGATCCGTCGTCAACACGTCTGTACACGGTAAATCTTTCTTTACCAGACCATCCGCACTCCAAGCCCCAGCGACTGTGGGCGTGAACCGGAGTGGGCTCTCCAGATGGAAATTGTGCGACTATCAGGCGAAACCTTCCGCGAGGATCCTCATGGAGTATTCTGCCACCCAAGCCAGTACTTCCCTGACTTACTGCTCCTTGAGTGGTCAAGTCCCCTCCCTCTCGAACCAATCTTTGAAGTTTTGTTCCCAAAGACCACTGCATTTCCACTGTAACACCACATTCGTCAATTGCACTATTTACATCTTCTACAAATTGTTCCAGCAAATATTCCAACCAGGACCTCCCATAAACCAATTTTTTAAGTCTCCATCTGAGATTCTACTGCTATAAAGATTACCTTGCTCAATTCTGATTTAGATCGACTGGAGAGCAAGATTCAAGTTCTGCTAAAATCAGGTTCTAAAAATCTAGCATGGATTTTGTTGTCCAGAACCATAATACAGTGGGAGAACTCAATGTCACCGCTTAACGACCCAGTAATCACTGACACGGCTTTCACGATAGATACTTCTTCAATCAAATACGGTCCAGGTGTAACAGGGGAAGTTGGATATGAGATGGCAAGATTAGGGGCTAGAAAAGTACTGATCGTAACTGACAGCAACATAGTCAAAACAAATGCAGTACAGCTCGCTCAAGACTCCTTGGCCTCGGAGAATATTCAAGTCATCACATATGATCAAGTACGAGTTGAACCAACTGATGAGTCCTTCAAAGATGCTATATCATTTGCAACGGAGGGTGATTTTGACGGCTATGTTGCAATTGGAGGAGGCTCCACAATTGACACAGCAAAAGCCGCTAACCTCTACGCCACATATCCAGCCGACTTTCTGACATATGTAAACGCCCCGATAGGACAGGGTCTGCCAGTCCCAGGACCACTTAAACCTCTCATAGCCATCCCAACCACGGGAGGTACAGGGAGTGAAACCACTGGAGTGGCAATCTTTGATCTTTTAGATATGAAGGCAAAAACAGGAATAGCCCACAGATCTTTACGGCCTGTCATGGGACTAGTAGACCCAGATAATGCAGGAACAATGCCCAAAATGGTTCAAGCATGTAGCGGATTAGACGTCCTTTGCCATGGTCTAGAGTCATACACAGCAATTCCGTTCCACACTAGAGAGGCACCTGAGAATCCAGGTTTGAGACCCTCATATCAAGGTTCGAATCCCATAAGTGACGTTTGGTCAACCAGAGCAATTGAAATGTGCACCCAAAATATAGTCTCATCTGTTCATAACAGTGATGACTACGAAAGTAGAAGTCAGATGATGCTAGCTGCGACATTTGCCGGAGTCGGTTTTGGCAATGCTGGATGTCATCTGCCACATGGAATGTCTTATCCAGTAGCAGGTATGGTCGAAAAGAATTTTGTGGAAGGATATCCGGAAGGCATTCCAATCGTTCCTCATGGAATGTCAGTAATACTTAATGCACCAGCAGTATTCAGATTCACAGCACCCATGAATCCGGAGAGACATTTACAAGCGGCCAGGTTAATGGGGGCAAACGTGGAAAACGCCAATCCCGAAGATGCCGGCGATATATTGGCAGATGCGATTATAGATCTAATTAGAAAGATAGATATACCAAATGGCCTCAGTGAAGTCGGTTATTCTGAAGCTGACGCCGAAGCACTGGCAAAAGGAGCTTTGCCGCAACATCGCGTGATAAAACTATCCCCTCGACCTGTTGAAGAAAAAGATTTAAAGCAACTCTTTATTGACTCAATGACTTTATGGTAGAGCCTTCGAGCTAATTGCTATTCAATTGCTCATCGGCCCAAAGGATGATCTCTTCGGTTTTCTCCCAACCGACGCACGCATCGGTTATGGAAACACCATAGTCAAGTTCAGAAGGGTCATCACCCAAACTTTGACTCCCCGGATTGATGTGACTTTCCAGCATAACGCCTACAACACCAGCATTGCCGGAAACCCTTTGTCCCACAACATCCTCAAAAACAGAAGGTTGTCTCTCATGATCCTTATTAGAGTTTCCGTGGCTACAGTCCACTACCAAATTCGCTGGCAGTCCACCATCGCTCAGATCATTTTGGGCCAACTTAACCGATTGCTCATCGTAGTTCGGCCCGCTTTTACCTCCCCGCAAAACGAGATGACCATCAGGATTTCCTTCAGTCCGAAGGACACACACATGTCCATCTGGTCCAGTCCCAACATAGGAGTGTTGCTTGCTCGCTGCCGAAATACCGTCTATTGCTGTCTGAAAACTACCATCGGTTCCATTCTTGAAACCCACAGGTATACCAATCGCACTTGCCATCTGCCTGTGAGTCTGGCTCTCAGTGGTCCGAGCGCCTATCGCTACCCAGGAAACCAAATCCTCTATGTAATGGGGTACAACTGGATCTAAAAATTCACTGGCAGTAGGGATACCAATTTCATTTATCTTCTGAAGAAGACGTCTACCGCGCTCTAAACCGGCCGGTATATCAAAGGTTTCATTCAAATTCGGATCATTTATAAAACCTTTCCAGCCCACAGTCGTCCTTGGTTTCTCAAAATATACTCGCATAACTATATAAATTTTTTCACTCAGAGAATCCCTAAGCTTAACAAGCCGATTGGCATAATCAAGAGCTGCAGATTCATCATGAATCGAACAAGGACCCGTTATTATCATTAACCTGTCGTCAGTACCATTCAAGATATTCTGAATAATCCCGCGAGACTCTTCGACGGTCTTTGCTGCTGCCTCGCTTCTTGGAATTCGATCCACCAATTCTAGTGGACTAAAAATACGAGCAGACGAAAAGCCTAGACCCTCTACGTGGCTTTTTTGATGGGTATTCATATAATGAATTTCTCCCTAAAGTGAATATTAATTAACTCCAAACAAGCAAAGAGGGCCTCGACCACTGCCGGTCGAGGCCCTCTTTGCTTCTGGCATCCTATCTACGCCAACAAGCAGTGCCTCTCAGGCAGGGCTTCGGAGCCCTTAAAATAATACTTAGTTAATCGTACAGCATGTCTCATAGCGCGGTGGATAGTATACTCTGAGCAATAAGCTGTCAACGAAATACAAATACTATAAATCCCTTCATTTAAGATTACTTCCACTTGAAATATATATCGATTGAATCCCAAACAAATCCTTGTTGCATGGTTTCCAGAGAAGCAACATCTGCAATAAGGATTACGCCCACCAAATCAACCAACTACGACAAATCCTATAGTCCGAGTAATGGTGGCATGCGCCTAATAGAAGGTGGAAAGTTTCTCATGGGTACAAACTATAAAAACGGGTTCGCCGGAGATGGTGAAGGACCCCCTAGAGAAATTTATATAGACCCGTTCTATATAGACGCAACAGCAGTGACAAATGTGGAGTTTACAGAGTTTGTTAACGAAACGAAATACAGGACTGAGGCGGAGGAATATGGGTGGTCCTTCGTTTTTCATATGTTCATAGAAAAACAAGTGAGAAATGATTCCACTCAGTCTCCTCCTAATACCCCTTGGTGGAGAAAGGTCGATGGAGCTTCATGGAAACATCCAGAAGGGCCAGGATCAGGAATAAGAAATAGAATGGCACACCCCGTTGTTCACATTTCATGGAATGACGCAACCCAATACTGCTTATGGTCAGGAAAAAGGTTACCAACAGAAGCAGAGTGGGAGTTTGCCGCAAGAGGCGGTCTGAGCGAAAACATTTATCCATGGGGAAACAAATTGTACGGCTCCGATGGCCAGCATCTTTGCAATATATGGCAGGGTGAATTCCCTATAGCCAACACAACACTTGACGGCTACGAATCCACTGCTCCGGCAAATGCATATTTTCCCAACAAATTTGGTCTCTTTAACATGGTAGGAAACGTTTGGGAGTGGCAATTTGATTGGTTCACTCCTGATTACCACAAAAGCGGAGATATAAAAAATCCGAAAGGGCCAGAAACAGGACACTCCAAAACCATAAAAGGCGGCTCATATCTCTGCCATGATACCTATTGCAACAGGTATCGTGTTGCTGCCAGAAGTTCTAATACTCCTGATAGTTCCGCAGGAAACCTAGGGTTTCGAGGCGCATCCGACGCCTAATCCACCCTATATCCGTATATCAATCCCATTTTGGTAATTATGAAATTATCCTATACTTAATGAGGTTGTCGTAATTTCTTCCAAACATTCGGAGATGTTTTCCAAGATGGTTCAAAAAATGACGAGTGACGAAATAAGAGAAGCATTCCTTTCTTTTTTCGAAAGTAAAGGACATCAAAGGATACCAAGCTCGTCCCTTATTCCTGTGGGTGATCCAACATTACTGTTAACGATAGCCGGAATGAACCAATTCAAAACCTATTTTTCTGGACAACAGAGTCCACCAAATAAACGTCTGACATCTGCCCAAAAATGTTTCCGAACACCAGATATAGACGTTGTGGGTGATGCAACTCACAACACACTGTTTGAAATGTTGGGAAACTTCAGTATAGGAGACTATTTCAAAGAACAGGCTATTGCCTTCGCCCTAGAATTCGTCACTGATAGATTAGGTCTCAGCGCAGAAAGATTTGCAATGACGATCCACGAAACTGACGATGAAGCCTATCAGTTGTGGCAAAACGTAGGCGTTCCTACGGACAAAATTTATCGATTCGGTGACGAGGATAACTGGTGGGGCCCTCCTATACATGGGGAAGAGGGACCATGTGGTCCTTGCAGTGAACTCCACTATGATTTCGGGGAAAAAAGAGGTTGTTTGAGGGAGGACTGTACGCCCAACTGTGAAAACCAAATGTCTACTGGGGAACAATGCAATAGATATGTCGAACTTTGGAACCTAGTTTTCATGCAGTTCTATCACCATCCCGACGGTAGTCGAGATCCGCTGCCAGCGCCCAGCATTGATACAGGAATGGGCCTAGAGAGAGCGACAATAATCATGCAAAATGCAGCCACTATGTATGAGACAGATATCTTTTCGTCCATGGTAGATCAAGTATCCGCCATGACTGATGTTACTTATGGCGAGAACCTCGAATTAGATTATGCGGTAAGGGCAGTTGTTGAACATTCTCGAAGTTCTACGTTTTTGACCGCTGACGGGGTGGTACCCAGCAACGAAGGACGTGGTTACGTTCTAAGACGAGTGATACGTAGGGCGATAAGACTAGGAAGAAAAATAGGAATTGAAAAGCCTTTCTTGGAGGAAATGGCCCAATCGGTAATCTCCAAAATGGGTGAATCATATCCTGAACTTAAAAGCCATAAAGACTTCGTACTCACCGTGTTACGCCTAGAGGAAGACAGGTTTCAAAGAGCGTATGAAAATGGGTATCTAATGTTAGAGCGTGCTCTAACTGACTCTGAAACACTCTCGGGTGATACAGTCTTCCAACTTTGGGATACTTATGGATTTCCTGTGGAGATGACACAGGAAATAGCATCAGAACAGGGTAAGTCGGTAGACATGAAAGGTTTTGAAACTGAGATGGAGGCCCAGAGGGAACGTGCGAGATCTAGTTCACAATTTGATGGAGATCAATCTCGCATACGGGTTTACGAAAATCTTGGTGTAGGACAAACAGGGTTTGTTGGCTATGAATTTATTTCCGGTCATTCGGTAATAGTCGGAATAATATCTGACAATCAATCAATTGAATCTGCATCAGAGGGTCAACATGTCGAAATTGTCATGCAAGAAACTCCCTTTTACCCGGAAGGTGGAGGGCAAGTGGGAGACGGCGGTGACATTGTAGGAACACAGGGACAGATAGAAATAACAGACACCAAAGAAGCTATCCCAGATGTCATAGTTCACTACGGCAGAGTAAAAGAAGGTCTTATAACAGTTGGAGACTCAGTCGACTCCTACGTCGATCCGACACGACGCCAAGATACAGCACGAAACCATACGGCAACTCATATGCTACACGCCGCACTGCGACAAGTTTTAGGCCCTCATGTTAGACAAGCTGGCTCCTTAGTTACTGCGGATAGATTACGATTCGACTTCAGTCATGTACAGGCTGTCACCGATGAAGAAATGTGGAGAGTTCAATCCCTGGTTAATGAAAAAATCAGGCAGAACGCCAACATAGTCAGAAGTGAAAACACTTACACAGCTGCAGTTGAACAAGGAGCCCTCGCTTTTTTTGGTGACAAGTATGGTGACAGAGTCCGCCTCGTCGAAATCGCCAATGGAGGTAGATTCAGCTTCGAAGTATGCGGAGGCACCCATGTAGATAGAACCGGAGAGGTTGGAACAGTATATGTTCTAGGTGAATCAAGTATTGGAGCGGGCATGCGACGTATTGAGGCGGTATCAGGCAGAGCTGCGGAACGCCTTGTCTGGGAAAGATTCAATAGAGAAAACAAACTGGCTGAGGCATTGCAGACTACCCCTTCCGAAATTGGGGATAGGATCACCGCATTGCAGGATCAACTTGAAAGTTCCAATAACGAACTGCAAAATCTGCAGAGAGAACTTTCCATGCAATCAGCAGCAACACTCCTTGACCAAATCGTAGAAATTCACGGGGTAAAAGTAATATCAGCGCAATCGTCCGCCACAACAGCTGAATTGCTAAGAACTGTGGGAGATTGGCTAAGGGATAAAGTAGGAAGCGGGGTTGTTGTCGCTGGCGCCGTTATAAACGATAACCCGATGTTGGTTGCAATGGTAACGAAAGACGTTGTCGAAAAAGGTGTCAATGCATCAACCATCGTGAGTGAGATAGCAAAAATCATCGGTGGGGGTGGGGGTGGCCGGCCAGAATCTGCCCAAGCTGGAGGAAGATACCCAGACAAGCTTGCTGAAGCCTTATCTCTAGTTCCAGATATTGTCTCTAAGTCATTAAAGGAGTCATAGACCGCTGAACCAGCCAATTATTGCACTAGACGTGGGAGACAAAAGAATTGGAGTGGCCGTCAGCGATCCAACCCAAACTTTGGCCACCCCTCGATCTGCAATTCCCAGAAATAGAGCGCAGTCGCAGATATTAAAGCTAAGCCGCGACGAAAATGCTTCTTTGATAATTGTGGGCATGCCGTATTTAGCATCTGGTTGCCTGGGTACCCAGGCAGACAAAACTCAACAATTTATTGCTAGCCTGACCAAAACAACTGGACTCAACATAGAAACTGTGGACGAGCGTCTATCCACGGTAGAGGCTCGCAAACGCCTACATGAATCCCCTGGTCGGAAAAATAGAATCAAAAAAGACAAGGGGTTATTGGACTCGGCTTCCGCAGCTGTTTTACTTCAGACATATTTGGACCAGATAGGAACCAGATAAACTACAGCTTAACTACCATCTGTACCTGAGTCGACGGCTGGCATAACGCTTCAAAGGCTTGTTGAATGTCTTCGATGTCAATAATGTCAGCATCTAAAATCAAAGGATCAACATTAACTTTCCCCTGAGAAATTAGACTCATCGCAATGGTCCAATCATATGCCTCGGATCCAAACGTAGTATTAAAAATAACTTCTTTACCAGCCCAATCCACTGGAAGTAGGGGAACCTCTTCCCAAGCCAGAGCTACAAGCATTACGTTACCCTGTTTCCTAACAACATCGAATGCTGTTTGAAGAGTGGGTTTCGCAGCTGCACATTCATAAACTACGTGAGGGCCCGAACCATCAGTTAAGGAAATAATCGCCTCAACAGGATCTTCATTTGTAGGATCAACAACAGCATCAGCCCCAAGAGATAAAGCGACATTTCTTCTTGCTTCCGAGGGCTCTGACACTATGACTTTCCTAGCCCCAGCTGCTTGAGCTGCTTGCATGCAGAGAAGACCTATAGGACCCGCTCCAAGAACAGCTACGGTATCTCCCAACTTCATTTGTGAAAGCCTGACTGCCCGGACTACGACCGCACAGGGTTCCACGAGACTAGCTTGGAGATCCGTTACGTTTTCTGGGATTGCTGTTGGCGCCCATTCTGTCAGAAGCGTGTATTCGGCATACCCTCTTTTGCGATCGTCTGCGAATCCTTCTAGACGGTAGTTGTATTGATCCTGTCTCCTAAGAGGTGCTTCCATACCCGGAGGAGGCTTACCTCCTCCACCTACAACCCTATCCCCGATTTTCCAGCGATCTACCGCAGATCCAGTAGCTACAACTGATCCGCTAAACTCATGCCCCATAACAGCTCCTGGTGGGGCTATGTCATAGAGAAAGGCGTGAACATCAGTACCACAAATAGCACTGTAGGTTACTTTGACCAAAATTTCCCCTGGGCCTGGTTCTGGTATGGGTATATCTTCAACAATAAGCTGCTGAGATCCTTGATAGACTGCTGCCTTCATAATTCCCTCCAACATAAAATCACTTGTCAACCAGTTATAAATATTAACCCTGGCCCCGAAAATTAGTCGGATTATATTGGTTGGAGGAAATTAACCCAAATACGAGACTGTCTAACTGCACATTAAAGCACAAAATGTGCGGTAGATAGATAAACCATAAAAATGGCCACTGAATTAGCGAATTATGGCCTACAGGAGGATTAGTCTTCTATACCTTTTTCACGGAGGTAATCTATCGCTGCCTGTACCGTCGTAATAGACTCGGCTTCCTCATCAGAAATTTCGATTTGAACCTCTCCAGAGGAGAATTCCTCCTCGAAAGCCATTATCAACTCCACCAGATCTAGGGAATCGGCGTTAAGGTCTTCTGTAAAAGAGGCCTCAGGTATGACTTCTGATTCGTCAACACTTAGTTTGTCTGCAACAATTTGTTGCACTTGTTCGAGAAGTGCCATTTAATAGCCTCCAGGTTTTTTCTAATCACCACTATGAATTTGACTTAGGCATCCCCACTACAAAAGAGCCTAAAACTCCGTTAACAAATCCAGCCGAATTCTCAGCGCCAAAAGCTTTTGCTAATTCAACCGCTTCATTTATTACCGCACCTTCGGGAGTCTCTACTGACCATTTTATCTCAGCCAATGCTAACCGGATAACATTCCTGTCTACAACAGCTATCTGTGATATCGGCCAGCTGGGTGCATAATCCGTGATTATACTATCGAGTTCCTCAATATTTACAAGCACATTTTCTACAAGGTCTGATATGAACTCTGAGTGTCTGGGCATAACGTCGAACTCTGCAAACAAACGATCAAGAATTAAAGAGGCATCATGCCGAACAATGTCCGTCTCACAGAGTACTTGTAATACAACTACTCTCGCTTCTCGTCTGTTTGTTACTGCGCCAGTTCCAAGCATGCTCAATGAATATTAATTTATTAACTCTTTCAATATCTAGATCACTATGTAGTGCTCTATTAATTTCTACTGAGTGCTAATATAGATTCTAGGTCGGAAACACTCGTCACGCTAGCACTTCTGTCTATGCGTTTAACCATCCCACCGAGCGCCTTACCCGGACCAATTTCTAGGAAATTTGTTACACCAGACTTGATCATGAAGTCAACAGTCCTCTTCCATTGAACGCACCCAGAGATTTGGGTAATTAGCTCTTCTCTAATTTCCTCCGCACTCTTCAAGGGTTGACCGGTACAATTGGCTATAATAGGTACCCTCGGAGTCTTGAAGTCAACGTTATTCACTGCATCTATTAAGCCGGCTTTGGCCGGCTCCATGAGCCCAGAGTGAAAAGCTCCTCCGACCCTTAATGGAATAACTTTTTTAGCCCCTCTTGCCGAAGCCATATCCATTGCCCTGGCAACTGCAATTTTTGATCCACTGATCACTATTTGTTCTTGGGTATTAACATTGGACACGAATGTTCCAGATTCTCGAGCAACCTCTTCTAACACCATCTCATCCAATCCGAGAACCGCCGCCATCGTACCGGGGTTAGAGTCACAGGCCTCTTGCATCAATTCACCCCTCTTCTGAACGAGAAGAGCGGTGTCACGAATGCTTAGTACTCCTGCTGCGGCCAAGGCAGTGTACTCACCCAGACTATGTCCTGCCATTAAAAGAGGTCCAGAAAGATCTGAATCGTTTAAGTGCTCGAGCATAGCCTGCAGGCAGGCCAAACTAACCGCCATAATTCCAGGTTGAGCGTTCACAGTCTCCCTGAGAGCTTCTTCAGGACCTTCAAACATAATGTGTGACAATGATCTCCCGAGTGCGTCATCAACCTCTTCGAAAACAGCCCTACTTGCCTGTGATTTCTCAAACAATTCTAAACCCATACCAACAGCCTGGGCCCCTTGCCCTGGGAACAGATAGGCAGTCTTAGAATCATCAACAAATGTTAAGGTCATTTACAGCTCCTTGCAGGACTAAATTCTTATGTTTGCGCCCACAACAGGCATGACTATAGAGTCTCCTGTGCAGTTTCTATGACAGATCTGCCATTGTAGGTTCCACATTCAGAACATGCCCTATGAGGCATTCTGGGACTATGGCATTGAGGACAGGTAGAAAGAGATGCAGGTTTAATTGCCCTGTGCGCATTCCTACCGCCTTTTCTTTTGCTGGAGTGTTTCTTTTTAGGAAGTGGTGGCATTATCGCCTCCCTCTGTTCAGTTTTTTTTATCTTGAACTGCCTTAGCAGAAAATTACTTATTCACTATTCATTTTGGGGACATCCAATCCGTCAGAGCCCATTGGACCTAAGAACCAAAAACATTAGATACCATTTTCCAAAACCAAATTAACCCTATCCAACGTGTGAAATAGACGGAAAGCCCAATTATACTTTTGGTCAGCGTGGAGGGTCAATCTAATACAAACCCAAATAAGTAACTTTTTTTCCTGTATTTCTCTACATATTTTAGCATGCCAACCTCAGACAGGAATTGCCACATACAGTAATGTAATTTACATTTCTATATGCTCATCTAATTGGATTGAAGGAGATAGAGAATGCCAAACCAAAACAATTTCGACGTTGTAGTCGTGGGAGCAGGTAGTGCAGCTCTTAACGCAGCACTATCAGCAAAGGAGCAAGGAAGTAAGGTGCTTGTGTTGGAAAAAGCACCGGAACATCTGAGGGGTGGGAACTCCTATTTTACTGGGGGATTGTTTAGGTTCGCCTACAGTGGCTTGGAAGAAATAGTTAATTTGCTACCGGAAATAGGAACAGAAGAGCAAGATAGAATTGATGTGGGATCGTATGATAATTCTGATTTCTATGCTGACGTCATGAGAGTAACGGAAGGTCTATCCAATCCGGACCTCCTCCAAATCTTGGTATCGGAATCATACCCAACTATGATCTGGATGAGAGATCAAGGAGTCCCATGGATTCTTGCGTACGGGCGACAAGCCTTTGAACATGAAGGTAAGCTACGATTCTGGGGTGGCCTCATAGTTGAATCAGTTGGTGGAGGCAAAGGCCTCTCTGACCGACTATTCGAACTTTGCCAGAATGCGGGTATAGAAGTGAGATACCAGTCAGCTGCTACTGAGCTGAAAACCGACAACAAGGGCAAAATTAGCGGGGTCATCATCAAAGGCCCTGACGGATATGAACACATCACTTGCCACAACGTGGTGTTGGCCTGTGGTGGTTTTGAAGCCAATGCGGAAATGCGAACGAGATACCTTGGGCCCGGATGGGAACTAGCAAAAGTGCGTGGCACACAATACAACACCGGAGAAGGAATTCAAATGGCCCTCGATATTGGGGCTCAATCTCATGGCCATTGGAGCGGATGCCACGCGGTTGCCTGGGATCTAAACGCTCCCCCCCATGGTGATCGTAACGTCGCTGATCTGTTCCAGAAACACTCGTATCCTTTTGGGTTAATAGTAAACGTAGACGGAGAAAGATTTGTTGACGAAGGAGCTGACTTCAGGAATTACACTTATGCAAAATATGGGAGAGAGATCCTCAAGCAACCTCAGCGTGCGGCTTTCCAGCTATTCGATCAGAAAAGTAAACATCTGCTCCGTGACGAATACTTTATACAGCAAGCAACCATGGTTGAATCAGACACTATAGAGCAGCTCGCTGAGGGACTTGATATAAATGTTCCTGGTCTAGTAAAAACAATTTACAACTACAACGAATCTGTTCAGGATGGAGAATTCAATCCCACTGACCTGGACGGTAAAGGAACTATCGGCTTAACACCACCAAAGTCAAACTGGGCTCAAAAATTTGATTCTCCTCCGTACATTGGATATGCAGTCACGTGTGGTATTACTTTCACATTTGGAGGACTAAAAATTGATACTCGTTGCAGAGTTCAAGACACATCAGATGTACCGATACCAGGACTTTATGCCGCTGGTGAACTCACTGGTGGGCTCTTCTACAATAACTACCCAGGAGGAGCTGGACTTATGGCTGGAGCCGTATTTGGAAAAATAGCGGGGAGAGAGGCCGGTCAGAGGTCCTCTTAGTGATAATTAATAGATCTTCCTTGACCCACTGAGTTGATGGCCATAGAGTATGTTCCGCTGAATACAAAATGAACTAATGCTAAATGAAGGGAAAATATAGAAATTTCGCGAGCCAACTTCCCAAAGAAGTGACTACGAATTCAACAGACACATAAGGAGAAAGCGAATGAACGGCGATCAGTTAATGGCAAAACTTCTAAAAAAAGAGGGCACAGAATGGATCTCATGCTTTCCAGCACAGACTCTCATAGAAGCCTGTTCCCAGGAAGGTATCAGGCCGTACCTGTGCCGACAGGAGAGGGCAGGCGTCAATATGGCAGATGCTTACAGCCGAATCCACAACGGAAATAAAATAGGGGTATTCACGATGCAGCATGGCCCAGGGGCTGAGAACGCTTTTGGGGGAGTCGCCCAGGCATTCGCTGACAATGTTCCAGTACTCCTGATACCTGGGGGATCAACTGCAGACAGGGTAGGAGTTCATCCAGGGTTCGATGCAGTTCCAAACTATCAACACATTACAAAATGGGCGGGACGGATCGAAACTGTCGAACGAATACCAGAAATGGTGAGTAGAGCTTTTACTCATTTAAAGCATGGCAGACCAGGACCCGTGTTACTCGAACTGCCTGGTGATGTGGGACACGCTGAAGTACCAGAAAACATAGAAGAATATGAGCCGGTAAAAGTTTATAAATCTTATGCGGTTTCAGAAGATGTGAGAGATATAGTGACAGCCCTTCTCAAGGCAGATAAGCCCATAATTGTTGCTGGCCAAGGAACACTTTATGCCGAGGCATGGGATGAGCTTATTGAGTTGGCAGAACTGATCAACGTACCCGTGATGACAAGCCTGGCAGGAAAGAGTGCTTTCCCTGAAGATCATCCTTTAGCCCTAGGGACAGGTGGAAACACTGGAACATTAATGGTCGATAGGTTCCTTCAGACTACGGATTTCGTACTAGGAATTGGCACCAGTTTCGCGACATCAAATTTCACTGCGCCGATGCCTCCTGGGGTGACAAAAGCCCAGATAACCAACACTCCAGAAGATCTGAATAGGGACAACAGAATTCAGTACGGAGCAGTCGGAGATGCTCGTTTAGTGATCCAACAACTCATCGAAGAATCAAAATCTCAGCTTGGTGAGCATGGTAGGGGAGACGTGAACGGAGTTAAAGATGAAATTTCGACCATCAAAGATGAGTTCATGAAAGAGTGGGGACCAAGACTCAATTCAGATGAGACCCCAATGAGTCCGTACAGAGTCTTTAAAGAAATGATGACAGCCATCGATCCCAGGGAATGCATCGTTACTCATGACTCCGGCTATCCAAGAAACCAAATTGTGCCTTTCTGGCCTGCTCTAAAACCCAGGTCTTACATTGGGTGGGGTAAGTCTACTCAGTTAGGCTATGGTCTGGGATTAGCCTTGGGTGCAAAAATTGCAGATCCAGACAGAACCCCAATTAATGTCATGGGAGATGCCGCTTTCGGAATGGCTGGCCTAGATATAGAAACCGCGGCCAGGTCTGAATTGGGAACAATAACGGTCGTTCTCAATAACGGCGTAATGACCCACTATTATGATCACTTCCCACACGCTACTGAGAACTTTCGCAGTAATGAATTGGGAGGACAATATGCAGACACTGCAAAAAGCCTGGGGGCATACGGGGAAAGAGTGACAACCCCAGATGAAATAGGTCCAGCTATGAAGAGAGCAAAGCAAGCCGCTGACAATGGACAACCTGCTCTTATCGAAATGATATCTAAAGAAGAGGAGACCATCTCCGACTACGGGAGATAAATCTCCTAGTAGCAATTTTAATTTACAGCTACTTTTTTGCACCTCTGGTCATCAAGGTAGCTGTAAATGTTTTCTGCAATGCTGTAGGCCTCATCTTCATCTTGTGCTGACGTAACCCTAATATTCCTAAATCACCTGCATCATTAACATAAGAAAAGGCCCGAAGCTCTCCCAAGACCTTCCATCGTAAGTATTCGGAGAGTCCAATGAATTCTGGATTTGTCTTAGCTACAAAAAAATTTGCCGTGTTCTTATTCATAGGACCAGCCAAAGCAAAAGCCTCTACATTACCCTGTACCTTGACGCACCACCCATATAGATTTTCAGCTGAAAATCTATGAAAGTTATTTAGTGCCGCTCTGGTATATCCCCAGTCCAACAAAAAACTATTCTTACGTCCCTGCAGTGACCGCCATTTTCTTAAAAGCTCCTGACACTCAAAAATATCGTCTACGGATAAATCCATAAAATCTGGAAAGTTTTTTTCGGCTTTTCGAACACGCTTACGCATGTCCCGAAATTCGCTCCCTTCCATTGTCCAGACTTTTTCCGGTTCATATATATATTCGACCCCTTTTTCATCCCAGGCAAGATTTTCATCAAACTCCAATCGCAATCGGGATATTTCCTCCTCATCTACCCAAATTATCCGAACATCCTCCTGGCCCACTACTTCCGGCAATGTGGTTAACCAGGAATTTATTTTGTCCGTGTAAGGAACCGGGGGGAAAAGTAGGTCGGTCCTAGTTTCACCATTTCGAACATTTACCTGTATCAACACAAGACTCCCTTCAATTTCTAACAGATATAGAGATCGTCTTGGCGGAAGGCTATATGAGACTAAAAACGGGGAAAAATGAACCCACATACTTTTATTATTTCGTTCCAAAATTTCCTGGATAGACTCGCAATCACCTACACTAATAATGCGTGCCTGCTCTAATAGTTGATCAAGTCCGTGTGGCATTTTATTAGCGTTGTTTCCTGGAAGACGTATAAAGGGTGGATAAGTCCTCAGGTATGAGTGCTGAGGTTCCTTCGGAAGTTACACATCTGATCATATTACTTACACCTGCATAAATCTGAGCCCCAACATAGCTGTTGAATTCCGGTATAACTTCCTGTATCGCCAGTCCCATAGAGGTGATAGAAGCATAAATTTTTACGGAATCAGATGGGTTTTTAGACCCATAAGACAAAAAACACTGCCCGCCCACCCCTGGTTTAAGCGCCTCAATCCCTCTGCCAACAAAAAGACTCAAGCCAGTAACCGTATAGGGGGGGTCAGTTACGAATGCATCGAATGAATTTTTCAATTGCTCAGGAATTCCATATTTTAAATCCAAGCAATGCGTCTGAATATCGCATCCAATAGAAACGCAAGTTTCCTCCACAAATTCCAAAATTCTCTCGTCCACATCAAGCACAACGACTGATCCGAGTTGTAATCCAAACTTCTTGGCAAAAGTAATTGTGGCCAGTGAGGTCAAATCGTCATCACCCAGAAATAATAAGTCTTTACCTTCTATTCCATCATGCTCATAGAGATAAGCCGCCCGCATGGCTATTGTTGCGGTATCAGCATGGGATTGATCGAGAGAGAAATCTGGACCAGGTCTTGAAGATAGCAATATATCTAATTTTTCAACCACGGGATTTAGCCACTCAGGAAAAGGATATCCAGATTGTAAGCCTGGAATTTGAGTTTCCCGTACGCCAATACTCTCCAATAAGCTCAGGCCGTGCTCTGTGAGAACTATGCCACCCTTACGAGATAACAGTTTTCGCTTTTCCAGCTCCCTTCTTAGTGCAGAAGCAACTGGGACTGTTAAAGAAGTGGATCTGGCCACACTATGTAGTGGCACTGGCTGAAATCTCAAGACTTGTCTCAAAAATTCTCTAATTCGACTCGAGCCTTCCAATAAATGAACGGCTTCGGAGACGTCGCTCATAATGCTTATAGCCTCATTAGGTTCCAAGACTCTAGGCCGGTCCGACCCTACCAGCATCCTTAATAATGGACTGGACTGCCTCCGCAAACAATATCTCAGAGTCATCCATGGGATCATATCCAAGAACTTTGCGAGCATTTGCGAGTGACCAAAATGAACGGGTATTGTTACTTATCCCATAAACCACTTGCCATGGAATCCCATATTCATTCTCAATATCTTCAACCTCAACGGATTTTTCAAACAATTGAGTTATATCTCGCGGACTTATGAATGCGCCTAGATCTCTCTTAAAGCTAGCCGCTCTGTCTTTATATTGTTTAGCGTCCAAGTTTCTTGGGGCTCCTATTCGCACCATTACAACACCCATTTTGCGGCTAGTATCCAAATTTCCGGCTACCAGGTTTTCAGATAATCCATCACCACCCTCTCCCATTCCACCGCAGGCGAATAAAAATCCAAGATGTTCGTAACTCGCTTTGGCCCATCCGTAAAAATTATCAGATAAAGCTAACCTGTAAGGATCAAGCATCTCAAGGCTACGGTCGTGAATAAGGGCGTGTTCATAAAAATCTGACGCATGGTTTGAACTTGCTATAACCACACGATCTACACCATGGTCATAAGAAGATCGAAGCACGTTATACGCCATCTGTACATTCTGATTTTCATCAAAGAAATGATCTAGCGGTTGCCCACTTCTTCTCTTATAAGCCAAATGTATAACAGCATTAACACCTTCAAAAAAATGTGAATATGCTGATCGGTTTTTGTCAATCAGGTCAACCGTACTCACTCCTTCAACTTCTTCTCCATCACGATTCTTAGTGCTAGCATCTAATAAAACCAATTCATATTTCTTCCTCAAACTAGGAAGCATCTGACTCGCTACATATCCAGCAGCACCAGTTATCAAAAGTTTTTTCTTTAATGCCATTTCAACATCCTCATAATTTAAAATCTTGTAAAACCAAGTGAATTGTAACCGCAACGAGATATCAGGATCTAAGTCCTATGACGGGTGTTATACTCGCCCTCAATTCTATATTTAGAACCGTACAAGATCGATAGGAGATGGGACCGTGAGAGTTATTGACACAATTTCGGAAATTCTAAAAAAGGAAGGAATTAACTATCTGAGTTGTTTCCCAACCACTTCTATCATAGAAGCTGCCGCTGAGATAGGTATCAGGCCAGTAATATGCCGCCAAGAGCGAGTCGGCGTAGGAATTGCCGATGGATATTCCAGAATTACAAAAGGAACACCCCCGGGTGTTTTCGCCATGCAGTACGGACCCGGAGCGGAAAACGCATATCCTGGAGTAGCAACGGCATTTGCAGACGCCTCACCAATCCTCTTACTACCCCTTGGGCATCCTCGCAGCCGTGACAGAGTGTTCCCACATTTCAGCTCAGTAGAAAGCTTTAATTCGGTAACAAAATACGTCGAGCAAATTAATGAAGTTAATACGTTGGGGGACACGATGAGAAGGGCCTTTCAAAGGCTCAAAAATGGACGTCCCGGGCCGGTCATGGTAGAAATACCAGCCGACATAGCTGAATCTGACTCCTCGGAACTAATCCACCAAAATTACATACCTTCTTCCCGACTTAGATCAGGAGCAGACGAAACTGATGTTTCGAAAGCAGCAGAGTTGTTACTAGCTGCTAATTTCCCAGTCATATACGCAGGACAGGGAGTTATTTACGCAGATGCCTGTGATGAACTTGTTGAACTTGCAGAACTAACTAAAATCGCTGTCACGACAACGATGGCTGGCAAAGGAGCAATTGACGAAAGACACGATCTAGCCCTCGGTAGCTCATCGGTAGTCATGAACGGTGCGGTTTTGAACTATATGCAGAAAGCAGACACCATATTGGCTGTGGGAACTAGCCTGACACAACATGGAATGATCACTACTATACCGACAGGTAAAAAGATAATACACGCTACGAATTTTGCCGAAGACATAGGTAATTACTATTCCCCTGAGTCAGCCCTTCTAGGAGATGCCAAACTAGTCCTTCGGCAATTAATTGAGGCCTGTGAAGACTTACTTTCCACGCGACCACAAAGAATCTCGCCGGCTGACGAAATTGCTAATTTGAAATCAGTGTGGAAACAGGAATGGGAAAATAAGCTATCGTCCCAGGAAGTCCCCATGACGCCATACCGCGTAATAAATGAGTTCATGAAAGTTACAGACCCTAGCCAAACGATTGTGACCCATGATTCCGGAAGTCCCAGGGACCAAATCATGCCGTTTTATGAATCCGGCGGCCCAGGAACATATCTGGGCTGGGGTAAGTCCCACGGCCTGGGCACCGGGCTAGGATTAAACATAGGAGCAAAATTGGCATCCCCGGAAAAATTTGTGGTGAATTTTATGGGAGATGCTGCTTTCGGAATGACGGGATTAGACTTTGAGACCGCGGTCCGTAGCAAAATTCCCATTCTTACAGTAGTGCTAAACAATGCCACTATGGCTATTGAAACTGGACACATGGCATCATCACACGAGCTCTTTCAAACCAGAGACCTAGGTGGAGACTATGCAGACTTAGCCAAAAGCCTGGGAGGATGGTCAGAAAAAGTGGAAGATCCAGAAGATATAGCCAACGCCTTCCAAAGAGCTAAAGAAGCGACTGAGTCAGGAGAAGCTGCGTTATTAGAATTCAAGACATCAGAGGAACAAGCTTTTTCATTTAGAGGGGCTCTCAGATAATATGCCTGGCCGAATAATCAATACATATCGATACCGGAGTCAATATTAAAAGCCCGGGTCTCCGTATCCTGGCACTTTAATGCAAGAAACCCAGTGATTCGTCGAAACCTCTCGTAATTCTGGCATTTCGACCTCACAGTCAGCGTCCCCCACAGGACACCTAGTGTGGAAAACGCATCCGTCAGGTGGAGACAGAGGACTTGGCACATCGCCAGTCAATATTATCCTCTCCCGTTCTGCCTCTAGCAGTGGGTCTGGGATAGGAATGGCAGATAGCAGGGCTCTGGTATATGGGTGCAAAGGGTTGTCGTACAACTCATTTCTATCTGCAATCTCGACTATGTGCCCCAGATACATCACAGCTATTCGATCGCTGACATGCTTCACAACGGAGAGGTCATGCGCTATGAACAAATAGGTTAAGCCGAGATCATCTTGTAAATCCTCAAGAAGATTTACTATTTGAGCCTGAATAGAAACATCAAGTGCAGATACTGGTTCATCGCAAACGATAAAGCTGGGGTTTACAGCCAGAGCCCTCGCTATTCCGATTCTCTGCCTTTGACCTCCAGAGAATTCATGCGGATATCTATCGGCCATGTAGGGATTGAGTCCAACAGTAATCAAAAGTTCGGAAACCCTGTCCCTGTATTCTCCTTTGCCTGATGTCAATTTATGTACTTTGAGAGGCTCTCCCACTATGTCCCCACAAGTCATTCTTGGATTGAGCGATCCATAAGGATCCTGAAAAATGACCTGCATCTCTCTTCTCATGGCTCTCATATCTTTTTTACTTATATCAGTTAAATCTCTTCCGTTAAATTTAATCTGTCCGGAGGTGGGAGAATACAATTGCAAAATACACCGCCCAGTAGTTGTCTTTCCACATCCACTCTCTCCCACGAGGCCTAGTGTCTCTCCTTTTTGTATCTGAAAACTAATTCCATCAACAGCTTTAACATCTGCTACTTTTTTTTGAAATATCACCCCAGATGTAACTGGGAAGTGCATCTTCAAATTATTGACTTCAAGCAGAGGTCCATCATAGCCATCAGTCACACCTAAATTCTGTTCTGTTACAGAAACCATTTAATCTCTCCGCTTTTTATCACGCTCATCTTCCTGTTCCTAATATTTTAGTCGTTAAGAAACCCTATTCAGATATCCCGGCCGCACTCGAGAGCTCTTCAATCTCATAGACTCTTGAACAGGCGGATTTATGATTATCATCTACCTCTTTTAATAAAGGCACCTCTGTGTAACAGGTGTCCACTGCAAATCGACACCTCTCAGCGAAACTACACCCTTCGCTAAGATTTCCCAAGTCTGGAGGAGCGCCTTCTATCGCCTCAAGCCTTGTTCTACCTTCATCAGAATCAAGTCTTGGCACAGATCCAAGCAAGGCCAACGTGTATGGATGTTTGGGATTACTGTAAAGTTCCACAGCGGAAGCTGACTCAACTATCTTACCCGCATACATAACTATCACCCTGTCGGCATATCTAGCTACTACCCCCAAGTTGTGAGTAATTATTATCTGAGCAGTCCCAAGTTCCCGAGAAAGATTCTGCATCAACTCCAGTATCTGTGCCTGAATGGTGACGTCCAACGCTGTCGTGGGTTCATCAGCTATTATGAGCTTAGGATTACAGCTAAGAGCGATAGCAATCATTACTCTTTGTCTCATTCCACCACTCAGTTGGTGAGGATAGTCACTAAGCCTCCTGTGAGCATCAGGAATTCCGACCATTGAAAGGAGTTCTCCAGCCTTTTCTGTGGCGGCATTCTTTGACATATTTTGGTGTAATTCCAAGGTTTCCGTAAGCTGTCGTCCAATGGAAAGAACAGGATTCAGGGAAGTCATAGGCTCCTGGAAAATCATGGCAATATCGTTGCCTCTAATCTCCCTGATCTCGTCCTCATCCATCTGGACAAGGTCTTTTCCCTCAAATATGACCTCTCCATTAACTATTCTTCCAGGTGGGCTGGCTATGAGTCTCATAATGGACATTGCGCTAACACTCTTTCCACTTCCACTCTCCCCAACGACGCCAACCACTTCACCTTCCTCAATCTCAAAAGATATTCCGTCAACTGCCTTAACCACGCTGTCAGGCATAAAGAAATATGTTTTAAGATCCTTCACTTCTAACAAAGATGACATCTAATTCTCCAGGATTGACAGGCAATTAAGCGTTATCACTCTTAAATATGGGATAACCACCAGTTGATTCAAGCCTCTATAACTTAACACGCGCGACAACAATACCTTGTTGTCCAATTAAATTCATTAACATCTAAGTTACCTTCATGGCTTACCCATACAAATTCTGGCACAAATATGTCTATCAAAACACTTAACTCTATTGGGTATTGAGTATCACTCACATCGATACTTAATATCTCGAATAAAAAGTTACCCGAACATGTTTGTATAGCTACGAAATTTATAGTTTCGGAAACTTTAAACCAAGACTTAGACTTACACAAATATTTATGGTACCCTCGCCGAATATTCACGCCTTTGATAGATAGAGTCTAAGGCTGTCGTGAGCACTTCCAAAGTGACATGTTGGACAGAAGTGCCACTTGAGCCTGAAAGTTTAGGAGATGTAGATTATGAATCTAAGTCGTTTGTTAGTAGGGGCGATTACTTTACTCGTCTTATCAGCTGTCATCGCTTGTGGTGGGACGGAAGTTAGGGAAGTTGAAGTGGTGAAAGTTGTAGAGAAAGAAGTCCCTGTAGAAGTAATTAAAGAAGTTGCCGTTGAAAAAATAGTAAAGGAAGTCGTGACTGAAGTTGTGACTGAAACAGTCGTGGAAGAGGTCGAGGTAGAGATAGCCGGCAAAACGGTTATTAAGGAAGTTGTGAAAGAGGTCATTGTCGCTGTAGCCACGCCCGTGGTGATCCACATGGATGCATCCCTCCAGGGACACATGATGAAGTCATCAGACGACAATCCAAAGCGTGGTGGTGTAGTTAGAACGGCAGGACCTGTCGAGATGGCCCACTGGGACATCGGTCAGGGAGCCCCTGCGTACACCGGTATAACCAACGTCTACAACAACCTTACATACAGAAACCTTGAGAAAGGACTGAGAGGTGTAGTTCCCGACCTGGCGACCGGATGGTCAACCAGTGAGGATGGGCTCACTTACACTTTCAATTTGAGGGAAAACGCAAAGTGGCACGATGGTGTCGGATTTAGCGGTGTCGACGTAATGGCGACATTTGACCGTATTTTGAACCCCACAGAAGGTGTAAACACTGCCCAATTGCAGCAGAGCTTTGAAGCAGTAGAAGATATAAAACTAGTAGATTTGTATACGGTGGAGTTCACCCTGAAAAGGCCAACTCCCTGGTTCATTGAAGTTCTGGGAGCCGCCCCACACTTCGGTTACCCAGTCATATATCCAAAGCATTTTCTTGACCTACACAGCCAGAATGTGAGGGAAAATATTCCTCCAGGAACAGGAGCTTTCAAGTACAAGGATCGACTGCCAGGTGAATATCTGGAAATGGAAGCTAACGTTGACTACTGGAATCCTGACCTTCCATATGTAGATGGTATTAAGGCCATGCATATACCGGTCTGGGCCAACCGTGGAGCTGCGGTACTGACAGGCATCGTAGATTTCACATGGAACGGAAACCAGGAAACCTGGGGAAAGGCCATGGAAGAGCCTGACAAGTTCCATGGGAGCAATCCTCCCATCAACGGAGTTGCCCCACTTTGGATAAATAACGAAAAAGCCCCTTTTGATGATCCACGCGTTCGACGAGCATTACAGTGTGGAATCGACAAGGACTATGCAAGAGGTGTTGCAGGGTCTATTGCTCTACCAAACTACCAAGCCCGGTGGTTGAGCCAGGCAAACCCGTACTCTCAGTCTGATGCCGAGATCATTCAGGAAGAGTGCTGGAGAACGGATGAAGCTGGCAGAGCGGCCGACCTACAGATAGCCAAAGACCTGCTCGCTGAGGCTGGATATGCAGATGGATTTCACATAGAGGCAGTTGGAAACAACACCCCTGCCGGTGGAGAGGTCTATGGTGTAGCGATGCTACAGCAGCTGGAAGAATTATTAGGAATAACCTCTGACATTGAAATAATTGAGAGAGGTGTAGAAGGTGAAGCACTTGTAGATGGTCAGTGGCACATCATTTTCGCCACCGGCATAGGGTCTGACGTACCGGACCCAACGGCTCAGTGGAACAAGATCTACAGATGCGACTCGCCTTCAAACTATTATCGCTACTGCAACCCCGAATTTGATACGCAAATAATTGACAGACTCCTAGTCGAGTTTGACCCTGCGGTTCGGGCCCAAATCTTTGAGCAGGCAGCGGACATGCTTGATGCCAATCCTCCTGGGATTATGATCAGTGGCGGCAGTGGGCTGCCAATGGGTCACGTAGGAGTGAAGGGTATTTCTATCGATAACCTCGGTGGATACCCATGGGGCAGGTACGAAACTGTGTGGCTGGATAGATAAAAAGTACGAGTGAAAGCGCGTCTGCACGTCTCTTTGGCAAAACCAAGGGGACGTGTATTCGCGAAATTTTACAAACAAACGAGTCCCCTGATTTTGGATTAGTATCCGGGGGGCTCGTAGTATTTCAAGACCGAATAGTTCAATCATCCAAGTACTGGTAAATTAATGGGAAAATATTTTTTAAGAAGATTGCTACTGGCAATTCCTACCATATTTGGTGTGACAATATTGATTTTCCTTGCCATGAGGGTCATTCCGGGTGATCCACTAAGGAGCATAATCGGCGAGGGACAAATTTATGTCCTCAGCGACAAAGAACTCGCAGATGTAAAGGCCAGTCTTGGCTACGACAAACCCCTAGTAATCCAGTACCTAGCGTGGATGCAAGATGTAGCCAAAGGAAATCTGGGATACTCTTTCTGGCAAAAAGATAAATCAATTGCAGACATGGTAATAAGACGAGGGCCCATAACTTTACAGATTTCTATAATGGCCCTGCTCGTCGCGTGGGCGATCGGATTACCAGCAGGTATAATCTCAGCCGTCAAACGTAACACCGTGGCAGATTACTCAATTCGTGGGTTTGTCACATTACTTATGGCAATACCAAACTTTTGGCTAGGGCTGGCGATCATACTATTCACCGTAATATTCTTCAGGTGGAGGCCACCCATGGAGTTGGCCACGCTATGGGGAAATCCTTGGCAAAACCTGCAAATGACTATAGGTCCTGCAATCGTTATGGGATTTTCGTTTGGTGCGATTATTGCCAGGATGGTCCGCTCAAGCATGCTTGAAATACTGAGAGATGATTATGTCAGAACAGCAAACGCAAAAGGGTTGGCTAGCTCTACGGTAATTTTCAGGCATGCATTAAGAAACGCACTACTTCCCACCATCACAATTTCTGGTCTCTATTTAGGGGCGACCATTGGTGGAGCAGTTGCTGTAGAAAGGGCATTTTCTGTACCTGGATTAGGACTCAGCCTGATCTATGCAGTACAGGCACGTGACTGGACTGTTATACAAAGCCTAGTTCTACTTTTTGCTGTGGCTTATATAATTATCAATCTCGTAGTCGACTACATTTATGCATTCATCGACCCAAGAATACGATATGAATAAACATTCAAAGCACCAAGTGGCACAGACATGTTAGGATCCGATACCTCAGAAGAGTCTGCACAAAAAAAAGAGAATCCCCTGATAAATTTATGCCGCTCTTGGGCATCGTCCTTCTGGCGATTTATACGGTCGTCTCCAATTGGTGCTTTTGGTGTATTTCTCCTTATTTTGCTAGGCATAATTGGGCTGGCACCTGGGCTTTTCGCACCGTATGACCCAGACAAGATTTTTTTTGACAGTTTAAAAACTCCACCCGACTCAGAACACTGGGCAGGAACTGACTTCTTGGCAAGAGACAGCCTCAGCCGCATATTTTACGGGGCTAGGATCACTCTAATAGTGGCAATTATTTCCATCTTCATCGGTGACGTTTTGGGATTTATCTGGGGAGTTGCTACGGGATATTTAGGAAAAAAATTCGACCTGATATCCCAGCGTATTTTAGATATGTTCATTGCATTTCCAACAATCATTCTTGCCTTATTGATATTAGCAGCACTTGGAGCAGGACTATTTACCATAATAGCTGCAATCGCTCTTATCCGAATACCTAGTACTGCCAGAGTTATACGGTCGGTTGCCCTTTCAGTAAAAGAAACCCAGTTCGTAGAAGCTGCTTCAGCGATTGGTGCATCTGAGCTCCGGGTCATGTTTAGACACGTCGCCCCTCAATGTTTCGCACCACTACTTATTGTGGCTAGTGCCGGTCTTGGATCAGCTATATTCACTGAAGCCGCTCTCAGTTTTTTGGGAATGGGAGTGCCACCACCGACCCCTACGTGGGGTAATATGCTAGGTGGCGTACTGAATGAACTTTTCCAACCACCCTGGTGGCTAGTTATATTTCCGGGAGTTGCAATAACATTAACCGTACTAGCTTTTAATCTATTTGGGGATGCTTTAAGAGATTACCTTGACCCCAGATTAAGAGGACGTCTTGACTAACGATAAAATCGTTCGACCCACAATTATTCTCTAAGCGACCATACAAGACTCACTTCAGAGATTTGATCACCCCGCTCTTATTTACAACTATCAGTTGGTTGCGGCCTATACCAGGCGGAGCCCCTAAACTAAACCCTGATTCTACCTTGTGAGTCGGAAACCCAGAGTTTTTACTCAAAAAATGTAACTGACCAGATTTAGTAGCCACCAGCAGACCTCCTTGGCCTACTAACTGGGCCGATATAGGAAAAGAATCTAAAGATGTCTTCCATCTAAATTTGCCGTCGTCGATGCCAAGGGCAACAATTTTTCCACCAGAATCTAATAATTTAGAATCTTTGGTCCCCACGTAAACGAAATCTTTATCTACCGTGAATGGATTAGATTCAACGCCTTGCAAGTTACTGTTGTGCCATAAATATCCTCTTGGCGTGCTCGGGGATGGCGCCATTCCCCAGAGCCAAAGTCTGGCCCACCATGAACGTATTATCCTTTCAAAGGGAAGGCCTACTGACTGCATATCTATGGCAATAACATGTGCATTTCCCCCACCTACGACCAATCTGCTATCACTTGCAACTAATCCATCTGTAATAGGAAACCAAATCGAATATTCTAGTTTAGGTTTCCCATTGCTGGCGTTTAGGAGTTTCACTGCTCCGTCGAATCCAACAAAAGCAAGGACATCCTCAGATAATACCAACTTACTACTAACATCCTTGGGAACTTTTTGAGTCCATCTCACCTCACCTGTAGCAGCATCAAGAGCGTAAATTCTCACTGAGGCCAAATATAGAATACCCTCTTCAATAATAGGTGGACCGTACATGAATGATTCGGCCTGAAATGACCAAAGAAACCTACCATTATGACGATCTAGCGCTTGCACTAGTCCTGAACGAAGACTAATAAAAATCATTTCATCAGCAACTACCGGAGAAAAATCTGAAACACCCTGCAAGGCATATTCCCACAATAGTGATCCGTCAAAAGCATTCAGCGCTTTAATACGACCCTGCCCACTAGTTCTCCCCATTACAACATAAATCACATCTTTAACCAGGATGGGAGATGAAATTAACTGCTCATCACTGATAACAGAAGTCCATTTTTCGTCACCTATTGGGAATTCTGAGAATGTCCCCGTTTCGCGATAAGATGATATTTCGCTAGATGGAGGGCTTAAGGGAAGTGAAATATCATAGTAAGTCCATACGCTGTAAAAGGTGATTACCGCGGTCAGCAAGCCGAAAAATATAAGGTACGTGATAAGAAATTTGAACGGGTTAGTCTTCCTAAAACCAGTAGGCATCACCCATGATTTGGCAATTAGCCGAGGGGAAAAAGCATTATTCACATAGTTATTGTGTGACTTTGAATTTTGGGGCATATCAGTTATTGAATAAGTTTAGATTCTGCAGGGGCATTATCCATTCTTCGATCAACTCAGAACAATCTTACGAATTGATTGCACCTATTATTTTCCCCTCTTCCAACGCCCCGAGAGCTTCGATTACTAAGTCAGCTGCATAATCTAGACTCACCTCGCTAGTGTTAAGAGTTAGATGATAGAGGTCAGGTCTATCAGGATCATCAAGCTCAAAGAATTTCGTGAAATAGTAAGCTCTGGCCTGATCTCGACTCTCGATAAGTGACAATGCAGTGTCGTGGTCCAAATTTTCGCGACTCATCAGATTGGATATTCTGTCTTCAGTATGAGCTACTACCCCAACCCGTAAAACATTCGGCATATCATTCAAAATTACATGGCCGCCGCGACCCACAAAAACCACATTACCTTCTTCTGCCATATCTCTCATGGTATTGTGGATTGCCTCAATATATTCATCATCTTCAAGCTCGTGGCCACGGGTTATAGTAGGTTGGGGTATGTCTTCATATTCCTCTGTTAGAAATGCCGCTACCCCAGGTCCGAAATATGGATCACCACCCGCACCAGTTACTGAAGAGCGCTCCAAAATTCTTTGAATAACTCTAAACCAGCGTTCACTGCGAGTCGGGGGGCGTTCCTCTCTCTGATGCAAGGCCTCAACGGTGGCTCCCAACTCCTTGGCAACCTGAGACAGAAATATCCTATCGACATAGTCAGCTCCTAATTTCTCTGCCACAAGGGGCCCAAGTATCCTAGCCCCTCCCCCTGACATTCCTCCAAGAGTTATTACAGACATCGTAGCCATCCTTGCCCGACTTTAAACTGAATATTTCCGAAATTTTACGGTGAAATCTTAAAAACCAGTCGAGCCCTAACTAGGTGTTTTCTTACACTCTATGCTTGCAAAGCCTTACTAATATGTCAAACATAACTTAGGTAATATTAGTACTTAAGTAATGACCTAACCTTAAGGCCCGCAACACAGCCTTCATCCCGAACATCCACCAAGTCAATCAAAGTTACCACCCCCACAATATTCCCACCCAAAGCTCCCACAAGCTCACCACACGCTTTTATTGTCCCGCCAGTCGCTATCAGGTCATCAACTATTAAAACTCTACTACCAAACGACAAAGCATCATTATGGATCTCTAATTTATCCGCGCCATATTCAAGTTCGTATGATGCAGAAATAGTTTTATACGGAAGCTTTCCTTTTTTTCGTACAGGAACAAATGGCAAACCTAAATTCATCGAAATAGGTATTGCAAATATAAATCCTCGGGACTCAATGCCAATGATTACGTCTGGTTTCAAATCCTTGGCAATTCCAACCATTTCTGAAATAGCCCAATCAAAAGCATCGGGATTCAAAAGTAATGGAGTGATATCGCGAAACAATATACCTTTTCGGGGAAAATCAGGAATATTTCGTATATAGTCGCGGAGGTTCATGATTTGAGTTTACATCACTTATTTTGAGGAATAAACGGGAGATCCCATATGACGAAATTTGCAGAATCACTTTTCAGTGAAGTATTCGATCCGAAACTAAAAGAGTTGTCATTTATCCGACAGGTGAGCGTTAATTCTGCGTCTGACACATATGAGCCTGGATGGATCCCCGAACTGATTGAATATTTTCTTCGCCATGATCAAAGTGGGGAATGCATACCCAACAGACTAGTCTGCATGATTGAAATGTTAAGTGCGACATCAAAATTTGCATATGCAGAGGGATATTTTGCTGGAAAAGAAGACTGAGTTAATTATTCCCAAATTAGTGCCCTCCACCCAAAAAATAAAGCGAACTGATACCTAAAACCAATTGAAGCACATGTGACTCCCTGATTGAATTTATAATAACGCCCAACCACTGTGACAATATTTAATAAAGGATCTTTACAAGATGATCACAGAAGAGAGAAAAACAGTCCTAGATGAAAAAGCTGTCTCAGACTATATCTCTACATGCCAGTCTACGATTTGGCCCTCTATTAGGGCCTCAGGGGGAAGCGTACTATGCATGTTAAACGGAATGATCGGAAGCCCAGCTTCCCATATGCTTCAGATGACTAGCTATGAAGATACTGAGTCATGGCAGACTGGCCAAGGTGCCTGGACTACAGACAGGGAATCTCTTGTAAAGAAAGAAACCGTACGAATACTAAGGCCTGTATCTTCCCGACCCAAGAAGATTGTTCCTCCCGAAGACAGGAGAGCAGTTTACGGGTATAGACGGTTCTTCATTTCACCTACGGACCTCACAGAATTTGTAACCTGTTCAGAGGAAGGTATCTGGCCAAGGATAGAAAGTATGGGAGCCTGCATACTCGGCCTATGGACGCCGACGGCTTCAACTTCGCCACTAGAAGTAGTTCTCCTGACAGGCTATGACAATCCAACTCACTGGGATGAGACCAGATTCTACAATGCCAAGGAAAAGGTTGCTGATACGCTCTGGGATCGAGAAGAAGAATTAAGAAAACGCAGGGTCGATATAACTCAAAACACATGGGTTGAGCTAATGAGGTCAACCGATTTTTAGTATACAAAACTCGTCAGAAACATTAGTAGAGTGATAGGGAGGAAAACAAACATGATAGGTGTACTAACACATCACTGGGCCAAGGAAGGATTATTTGATCAAGCTAGAATACTCCTAGATGGTAACGGCGCCGCTCAGAGTAAGGCTCCAGGCTTCGTGAGTAGAACTACGTTGCTGCCTAGAGACGATTCTAATCAAATCAGTTCGATCGTGATTTGGGACGATGACAAAATTTATGACAACTGGAAAGTTAGTCCTGAAAGAGCCGTTGCCATGAACGGAGCAGAGAAACTGTGGGTCAAACCACCTTTGTCGGAGAGATTTGACATACCTTAAGGATATGATCCCCAAGATAAGCCCATTTTAAGACTCAGCCGCCAACCGCACCAAATACCACACATGCATTCTGTCCCCCAAATCCAAAGTTGTTGGAAAGTGCTGACCTCACATCAACTTTTCTAGCCTCATTAGGAACAAAATCTAGATCACAGTTCTCGTCAGGATTAGTGAGATTAATGGTGGGATGAATTATTCCGGTTTCTATCGTCTTGACTACGGCCACAGCCTCTATAGCTCCGGCACCTCCCAGTGCATGCCCAGTCATAGATTTTGTTGAACTTATTGGAACTGAATAAGCGGCTTCTCCGAATGCTTTCTTTATAGCCTTGGTCTCTGATGCATCGTTCAGAGGGGTTGATGTTCCATGTGCATTTATGTAGTCAATATCGGCTGGTACAAGATCTGCGTCTCGCAAAGCAAATTTAATAGCCCTTGCCGCTCCTTCTCCGTTTTTATCAGGTTGAACAGCGTGAAATGCGTCGGAGGATACTCCGTATCCTAAAATCTCCGCTATCACATTAGCTCCCCTGTTAATTGCATGTTCCATACTCTCCAACACCAACACACCAGCTCCTTCCGCGGGCACGAAGCCATCTCTATCAGCATCAAAAGGCCTACTGGCTTGAGCAGGCTCCCCCTTATAGCGACTAAGAGCCCGGATAACGTGAAAGCCGCCCAATCCTAAGCGGCTTATCCCTGCCTCGCACCCGCCTCCCAAAACAACGTCAGCTGCACCTCTTCTTATAACTTCTGCAGCCTCCCCAATAGCCTGATTGCCGGCGGCGCAGGCTGTAATAACTGTGTTTGTATACCCTTGCAAGCCATATATCCTACTTATTTGAGCCGCCGCCATGTTAGGAAGAATCATGGGAACAAAAAACGGACTCATACGCATACCACCCCTTCCAAACAGAGTCTCAGCGTTTTCTTCTGTAGTAGGAAATCCTCCATTCCCGTTTCCCATAACGACACCCAAACGCTCACCATCTTCTTCAGATAGATTCAATCCAGAATTTTCTATAGCGGTTGCTGCGGCTGCCACTGCCATTTGTGAAAACCGGGCCATCCTTCTTGTTTCTTTCGCATTGGCATACTGAGAAGCATCAAAACCTGTAACTTCTCCAGCTATATCGTTCGGGAATTCGCTAGCATCACATAAAGTGATTTTACCTATGCCCGATACCCCGGACACAAGATTATCCCAATATTCTTCCACGTTCTGTCCAGTGGGAGCCATCACTCCCATACCTGTCACAACAACCCTTGTTCGATCCACAGTCATCCTCTCTACCTCGTTTCTCTTTTACTGAGATCTTTGTCCCCGATTTTCTATCCCGGTTGGAATATTGGAATAGACTTCAGGCACGATACTTTCTTTCCATTCAATTACTTCCGCCGCTACAGAAATTGAACCTGTAGCCAATACTAAATCATTAATCCCTGCCACAGATAAAGCCAATTCAACTCCCTCTCTAACACTCAAAGTCACTCCTGAATGCTGAACAAGCCCAACACCTAATTTTTGCGCCTGCTCCCCAAGGAAGTCTGACGAAGTGGATCGCGGATGTCGTGAGCTCACAGGCACTATTACAGATGCAAACGATCCAAACTGTTCCAATACACCTACAGAATCGTGTCCTGATAACACGCCGAATATGAGTATAACTCTATTTATTTGTAGTATGCCTGATCTTCTCATTTCTTCAATTGTTTTAACTAAGGATAAAGCTGAGTGAGTATTATGAGCCCCATCAACCATGAGAATGGGTCCCTCATCCTGTAACACCTGTAAGCGAGCAGGCCAATGTACCGCTTCCAATCCATCTTCGATATTAGAACGTGATAGTTCAAATCCAAGCCCGTTTAGAGTTTCAGAAGCAGCTATCGCTGTAGTAGCATTTTCTACCTGATGAGCCCCCATTAGTGGTAATTTAAATGAATATTCGTCGTTATCTCCACTGACCACGACTTGCTGGGTGTAAATATCGTTAGGTACAGCACTAAACTTATAGGCTGATCTGACATCTAGTACATTCGCCGAGTGCTGGCTAGCCACGTCTGCTATAACCGAATAGGCTTGGTCTCCATAGGGCTGAGGTGCAACAACCACAGGTGTATTGTGTTTTATTATCCCAGATTTTTCTTTTGTAATGAGCTCGATCGTGTCACCAAGTATTTTTGTGTGATCCAAACTAATAGAGGTGATAACAGAAACCTCAGGACACAATATGTTCGTGGCATCCAGTCTCCCTCCAAGTCCAGTCTCTATCACCTGGATATTGGCTTGTTTGGCGGCGTAGTAATAAAAAGCGCCCATAACCATAAATTCAAACCATGTCACACCACCGTATTTACCTTCTGCTGAAGTACGCTCAACAAAAGGCCATAAGTCAGACACGAGCTTTGCAAAGTCATCCTTGGGTATAGACCTCATACAGAATTTTATTCGCTCTGTGAGAGAGTGAAGATGAGGAGATGTAGCAAGTCCAACGTTTTTACCAGATGCATCAATAATTGAAGCAATCATCGCAGAGGTGCTGCCTTTACCTTTGGTGCCGGCTATGTGCACGGATGGAACTGAATTTTGTGGGTCCCCCAATAAATCAGCCAGAAACATCATACGTTCCAAGTGAAAATCAGAGTGATTAGGACTATGAGTGTTCCTCTCAAAATCAGCGAGACTTAGACAAAGATCAACAGCCTCAGAATATGTAAGGGAGTTAAATGTTGAAAAATTTTGAGACATTCAAGTCGTAGGAGCTTATTTAGATTCACCTGCATCCATGGATCTTCATCGCATTAAAAATTAGTTAGGCCATGATGTTTACCTGGGGAGCAATACAATTTTAACCCTAATTTTATCTTGAAGCCACAATCCGTTGTGACTCGGCAATATTAATTACGCCATCGCCATTCCCATTGGTATGGCCATTTTGATGAGCTCCTGGCAACAATCCATTTATTCTACCTATCAAAGAGGCGATTTTACCGATCGTATCTTCGTTTATATCATATTTGAACTTGTCGAAATTTTCGAGAAGATATGATGCAGGGCGGTACCTATCAAAATTCCCCCCTGCGATTTGAGTCGCATTGAAATGTGACTTGATTCTCTCAACGATTCGAGGATTACTTTCAGATATAGATTTCATCGTGAGAGGATCCTCAAGCTCGTCAGAGTAAGCGAGATTCACCAGTTTTAAATAAAAATTTGGTTCAAAGAGATCCTCGATGTCTGCGTCGCGAACTCTGGTAACTTCGACCCACTTGACGGCATTTTCTTCAGGGGAGTCCTTAGACTTATTAATACGTTCCACTCTTGCTTTATTTGTGGGCGTAATGTCCATCATAACTGCCACACTTACATAGTTATCCCCAAGCAAAGAAACAAATGTAGGCAAGTTCTCAGCACTTCCTACTGGAACAACAACCCATCGAGGATCTATACGATTTGCACCACTGGAAGCAGCTAGATCTCCGAGTGTTTGTAAATAAATCAAATCAGATGCCGAATTTACCATTAAACAGTGTGGAGCTAAGAACAATGTCTGGGCCATCTGCCAGCCTAGAGCCATCTGAAGAGGGAAAACAGTCTCGTGATCGTTTTCTACTGCGTCATGGCTCACTACGGTTCCTATCCCGTCCATGTCCTGAACAGTTCTCACTCTGTTCAATTTCTCTAGATCTACCATGAATGGCGAATGGGTGGTGTATATCACCTGACACTGTGGAGCGAGTCTCTCGTCCATAAATCGTAAGAAATCTTTTTGGGCCATTGCGTGTAAAGCCGTCCCAGGCTCGTCTAGCAAAATGACTAGGTCGCCGGCTTCTGTCTCCTCCAAGTGTGAAAAGTAGGATAAGAAAGAAAAAAACCAAACAAATCCCTTTGATCTTTCGTCAAACGACACAGTCACCCTATGTCGGGCATTTTCGATACGAACGTGAAGAATCTTTCCTTCATTCATGGGTGCTGGATCGCGAGGATCAGCTTGAGATAGATCAAACTCCACTTTTAGTTGGCGATTCTGGCGCCAATATTCAAAAATCTCGTCAGTAATTGTTATCGAAGCCGATTCCAATTCGACTTTTACGTCTTCATACCCTAGGTCTTCTTCCAGTTCTTCTAAACTAACCCCTGAAAGTGTCAACAGAGACATAAATGTTCGATCGGCGTCGTCGAAGGGACCGCCTTCAGCAGTTCTCTTCTTCAGATCAGAAATAGATATCTTGCCACGCATCGTGCTGTAGTTATCAAAATATACAAATTTCGGAAGCCACTTTTCCAGAAAATCTTCGGCAATCTTTTTTGCAACAGGAGATAATGCCTCTGATTCTGCCCTATCAGATATAGCGCCTACTACAGAAACAGGGGCTGGAGAGAAGGAAGAAGTGAAAGTTCTATCAATTGCTGGTGTCGACTCAGATACATCTACTTCCCATATTCGCTCATTCTTGTAATTCTTTCCCACTATCACCTTGTTTGAAGCTAAGACTCCCTCACCAAAATTAGCTTCAATTTCGGATACTTCCTCTTGCGATAACTCAAATTCTGCCTTTGCAACAGTACAAGGATTTTCTTCATGAATTTTCTTGTATTTTATGTATCCCTTCCTGGGGAAATCCCTAATTGCGAATTTATCGTCATCTCCAGAAATAGAGTTTATCTTTCTGATAGCCTGTAGGAATGCAGTTTTGCCTGACTCATTTTTACCAACGAGTGCAGTGACATCCTCTAAACTTACCCACGAAGAGTCATCAATACTTCTGTAATTTATCACCCTAGCCCGCGTGATTTTCATAGGTCCTCCGTATACGACATACTTACCATTAAATTGTGGTAAGAACACATAAATATGTGGTTAATTGACCCGAAACTCTTCCAAGACTGCCCATCCAGACGTTGATGAGTAACGTGTCCATTCAGACCACCCTGTCAAGCAAACCAAACCGACAGCACGTGTGCAAGGGATTTCTAGTGCCAAGTTTTGCCAATCAGAAACTACGTTTAACTACATGGCTAACCGTTATGGAAGCAAAATTTCCTTGCCGAAACCGTAAAATCTATGAGATCAGTAGTTACACAAGACTGTAGCCGCTACCAGGCCGATCAGAATCAATTCCAGTGCCACGGGGATCATCAAGCAAACCAAATTCAGCAAGAATTTGCTGGCTGTAGGTAACCCTTCCAGTAACTTTGTCGATTGGCTCACTCGCTAGTAATAGAGCAGCCTTTGCCATTAGTTCAGGATGTTCACCCCTAGGATCATCCATACCAGTGACGAGATTATGGAACATAGTTCCTGGAGTAGGGACTACTTGGGATGGGGAAACGCAATTAACGACAATTCCTTCCGAGTAAACTTCTTGTGCAAGACCCTGTGTGAAGCGCTCTAGAGCCGCCTTTTCCGCACCATAACAAGTACCTCCGGAATTCGACGGAGCATCTGGATAAGGCCCCCTCCCGGGACCAATAGCTGCACCTGAAGAAATATTTACGATGCTTCCAGATTTACTCTTTAGCATATCCACTAATGCAAGTTGGCTAAGAATAAATGGAGCATGAAAATTAACCTCCCAGGAACGTTTCCAGCGTCTTATCACATAGTCTTTAACGGGAACAAAATAAGTCAGGGCAGCATTGTTCACTAGAATGTCCACATCCCCATAAGCTTCGTGGGCCTCATCAAAAAGTCTCACACAATCTTCTTCCAGCGATATATTTACTGTGGCGGCGGTTGCCTCTCCCCCATCCTCTTTGATGTCCGAAACAGTTTTTTCCAAAGAGCCTTCAAGGGGATGCTCACCCTCTCGCAGAGTCCGCGCAGCACAAATCACATTCCCTCCTTCAGCTGCAAACAACCGAGCAATCTCTGCCCCAATTCCTCTACTTGCCCCAGTTACAATGACGTTCTTTCCATCTATTTTTCCCATTGTTCCCCTCCTGCTTTTATTTACAGATAATTCTAATTATCAAATTAGACATTAACAAATAATCTCAACATGCCCGTAAAGTAACCGAGATATTGACCCTTCAAACAAAGCCTATTTATAATCGGCGGACGTTGATCTAACACTTTAGAAAATTGTTGTCTGGGGTCACTAGCTATCAAACAGCCTGTGCCCACAAATTGGGTTAACAATATGACACTACAGCCAGTAATTCTCGCCGGTGGACCCGGAACCAGGCTTTGGCCTCTGTCGAAAGAGAGCTACTCTAAGCCTTTTCTAGCCATTAACGGGGTCACCTCCTTGATCCAAGAAACTGCTATCCGGTTGAAGGGACTTAGTGAACGACCAGCAATAGTAGTCTGTGCTGAAACAAATAGATTTCTGGTAAAAGACCAACTGGAAGAAATTAATCAACACCCTGCTTCAATAATACTTGAGCCTACAGGTAAAAATACTGCGCCCGCATTAACAATAGCGGCAATTCAAGCGGTTACCGAAAACAAGGATGCAATACTACTTTCGTTGCATTCAGACCACATCATCAAAAATGTGGACTCCTTTCAAAATTCTCTCAAATCGGCGGTGCCCGTTGCAGCGGCGGGAGATATTGTAACCTTCGGTATTGTTCCATCTACTCCACATTCCGGATTCGGATATTTGCGGAAAGGTAAGTTGGAAAATGGATTGGGTAAACTTTTAGACTTCATCGAAAAACCCGATAGGGAAACAGCATTAAACTTTCTGAACTCAGGAGAATACCTTTGGAACAGTGGCATATTGATGTTAAAAGCATCCCTATGGCTAGAACAAGTAAAAACCCATGCACCTGAGATTTACAAGACCTGTACCGATGCAATGGATTTAAGCACAGAGGACGGTTTATTCATAAGACCGGATTCTGGGATATTTAGAACTTGCCCTAGCGATGCAATAGATTACGCAGTTATGGAAAAAGTTGTTAGAGACCCTAAAAGACCAGCATGCTGGGTCTCAGAAATAAACGCTGGATGGTCAGATTTAGGTTCCTGGAATTCGTTTTGGGAAGACGGTAACCCTGATAACCAAGGTAACGTTACTTCTGGCGATGTGTTCTTACAATCAGTAGAGGATTCACTCGTCTTATCTACCCATAGAACTGTAGGTGTCCTAGGTCTGAAGCAAGCTGTCGTGGTGGAAACTGCAGATTCGATTTTGGTAACCACAATGGAGCACGAAGAGTCGGTCAAAAACCTAGTCACAGAAATAAATTCCAAGGGTAAATTCAATACCGACCACCATGTGAAGATCCACAGACCATGGGGGAGTTATGAAATATTAGACGAAGGAGCCGGGTTTCAGGTGAAGCGCCTAACTGTCAGGGCTGGAGAATCTCTTTCCTTGCAAGTCCACAAACATAGAGCTGAACACTGGGTCGTGGTCAAAGGCACGGCATCTGTAACCAAGGGTGAAAATACATTAACCCTGGAGGAGAATGAGTCTACCTTCATATCCCAAGGAGAGACACATAGACTTGAAAACAAAACTGACTCCAACTTGGAAATTATCGAAGTTCAGTCTGGGTCATACCTTGGTGAAGACGATATAGTTAGGATCGAAGATAAATATAATAGAACAGATGGGCCGGCGTAAGGGATTATAGAAATTAACGACTTTACAAAGTAGTATCTCGCCGTACCTGGAGACTGAGTGACAAATGCGTGAATTGCCTCTAGTTTTTCCTTTAGCGTTAATTGCTATTGTCGCGACTTTGGCATTCTACAGTGTGTACGCCGTGGCTGACACAGCGGACAGGTACCGAACAGCAGATACTGAACTTGAGTGGCATCAGGACACTGCGTTGTTAATTTGTCCATTTCATTAGATAGGAATACAGGAGTAAATATAAATATGACCAGCCTTGAAGGACAAGTAGCAATAGTGACGGGTTCAGCAACAGGAATCGGATATGGAATAGCAAAAAGACTCTCAGAAGAGGGAGCCAACATAGTGATGGTCGATTTTGACCCTGAAATGGCAGAACAGTCGAGTAGCGAGATGGCAGCCAGAGGAACTGGAGTTGAAGTGTCTATAGGTGATGTGGCCGAACCCCAAACAGCTCAGGATGCTGTCAAAAAAGCCTTAGATAAATGGGGGAAAATAGACATTTTGGTAAATAATGCAGGTATAGGAGGCATTAACGGCAACATATGGGAATTGGATGTAGAGGAACTAGATAGAGTCTACAGAACAAATTTCAGAGGAGTGTTTTCTTTTTGCCACGAAGTTATTCCTCATATGATTGAAGAAAATTACGGGCGAGTAGTTAATATTGCTTCAATTGCAGGAAAAGAAGGGAACCCACGAATGGTCCCTTACTCCGCCACTAAAGCAGCTGTGATTGGACTCACCAAGTCAGTAGGCAAGGAACTAGCCGGAACCGGAGTTCTGGTGAACTGTGTAACTCCGGCCGTAGTACAGACCAGAATTCTAGACGAGTTCACACCCGAGCAAGTTCAGTATATGGTCGACCGGATACCGGTGGGAAGAACTGGAGAGATAAGTGAGATAGCAGCTCTTGTCGCTTGGTTGTCGTCCCCAGAGTGTTCATTCAGTACAGGTGCGGTATTTGATATCAGTGGTGGTAGAGCTACCTACTGATGAGATTGAGAATGTTCAATAAGGATACGAAATATGACTGACACCTCCTTTCGTGGACTTTTCCCTATTCTAGCCATGCCATTTGACGAGAACGGAAATGTCGATGAGGAAGATCTCCGCAAAGAAGTAGAATTTTGCATCTCGACCGGAGCGGACGGACTAGGGCTAGCTATGGCGAGTGAAATGCCAAAGCTAGCGGAAGATGAGAGAAATTTAGCGGCTAGAATTGTTGTGGAGCAATCCAACAGTAGGGCAAAAGTAGTGATAAATACCAGTGCGACAAGCACTGCACTTGCCATACGTATGAGTCAAAATGCTGCAGAACTAGGGGCAGACTCCATCATGATAATCCCACCCGCGGGCGTATCAGAATACGAAATAAGATCCCATTACGAAAACATATCTCAATCCATTGATTTACCAATTTTTATACAGGACGTTGAATTCGCTCCTGTTGCGCCAGAATTGGCATCAAAACTAGCGAAAGACAATGAAAATATTTCTTACGCCAAGGTAGAAACGTTACCTACTCCACCAAGAGTTTCTGAAGCTGTAACCAAGGGAGAAGGCAATCTAATTGTTTTCGGGGGAGCAGGAGGTAGTTTCTTGGTGGAGGAACTTCTTAGAGGCGCTGTTGGCACGATGCCATGGGTATCAATTCCAGAGGCTTATAGAAAAACATTGGATTTATTCTTTGCCGGTAATATTGAAGGAGCAAGGTCCAACATTAACCGATTCGAGCCCATTCTTAGAACCCTTGCTCAGCCTCAAGTGTGTTTTTCATTCACCAAAGAAATCCTCAAAATGCGAGGCATCTTCAAAAGCAACAGTGTACGAAAACCATATGACGTACCTGATTTAGCTGCATTTACTGAACTACAAAGATTGGTAAATGAATTAGAACTAACCACTGATGCGTTCTAGGATGTCACGGTTGAAATACTATCTCCAGTTGAGATAATCCCACCTTTTTCTGCAAATGCGAGCATCCCTCGTTGACCATCCAGTTCATCTTTCAATCCCTCTCGCAACTCATCCATACGAGAGCAGGGTTCACAATCCCCAGTTATTCGCAATATAACCTCTGAACCAATCGAAACTTTGTCCCCATCCTTAAGTGTGCTGAAGTCCATGCCTTCCACAGTTATATTCTCGCGAACATCCCCATCTTGGAGCTCAAATTTACCGATAGTTTCGCGATCCATCAATAGTATCTGGCGCTGCGTTCTCCGCCCGTCAGCCCTACGATGTCTATCTCCTTCTATTCCTTCCCCTGTAATCACTGTTGCGTCGTCCACGGTCTTCATTGGATCACGACTTCCAACACATAGTCTGATTCCTACAACAGTCGCTCCAGTCATGGTCATCTCTCCCTCCAATTTCTAAAAATCAATTACTCAAAACAGGTGGCTAAATGATTGATTCATTCCATCTCTCAAACCGATTCTACACTGTTACATTTCAAGCAGGTTAATGGGTGGCACTGATAGTAACACTTAGGGAGATGTATAATCTGCCAACTTAATAGGTCTTTAGGTAATTAAATGACCGAAAATTGAAGATCCAGGGGAGACTAACATGGCTAGTAAAACAAAATCTGGTGGTGGAAACTTCGTTTATGAGTTTGTGGAAAATTGGGAAAAGATACCCGATGGCTATTCTTGGCCTGAAACCGCGGGGGTAGCTACGGACTCAAATGATAATGTTTATGTCTTCAATCGGGGAGACCATCCAATGATGGTGTTCGACAGTGATGGAAATTTTCTTAAATCCTGGGGAGAAGGTGTTTTCTCCCGGGCTCATGGAGTCAGTGTAGGTCCAGATGACACGTTGTACTGCACCGATGACGGAGACCACACCGTCCGACAATGTACTTTAGATGGAAAGGTGCTCATGACTATAGGTGACGCGGGTAATCCGGCCGTTCCTTTCAGTGGCAGTCCTTTTAACAGATGCACGCATACAGCAACTGATCCTGACAATGGGGACATATTTGTAACAGACGGTTACGGAAACGGTAGAATTCACAAATACTCCCCCGACGGAAAATTGCTTACTTCCTGGGGTGGGCCTGGGGTCGGAGAGGGTGAATTTAACATAGTTCACAATATAGCCACTGATAAGAATGGATATCTTTACGTCTGCGATAGAGAAAATCATCGAGTACAAGTATTTGACAGAAATGGTAATTTCGAGGCTGTGTGGGCAAACATACACCGGCCATGTGCGATATACATTGATGACGACTCCCAAATGGTATACGTCGCTGAGCTGGGATGGGGGACTCCAATCAGTCAAAGTGTTCCAAATATTGGGCCCAGAGTGAGTGTTCTCGATACTAGCGGAAAAGTTGTGGAACGAATCGGACACATGGGTTACGGACTAGGCGCCGGACAATTTGTTGCTCCACACGGGTTATGTCTCGACTCAAATCTGAGTATTTATGTGGCTGAAGTGGCCCGAACAAACATAAGTCACTACAAAACACCACCAGATGTCGTTCGAAGTTTCCAGAAACTAGTCAAGATATAGGAAATCTCTACCAACGATACTGACAGAAAACTCGCCGAATGCTAACCTAGGGCAGGTGGCTACAACAACGAAGCTACCTCACACGGGTAGCATGGGAGGATCGACAATGACAGCATCACATAATCATTCAGAAACGTCTTTGGTTAACAGAATGAATGAAGCCGGAAAGAAATTTCTAAATAGCCTATCTTCAAGTCAGAAAGAGAAGGCATGTTTCGAATATTTAGATGGGGAAAGAATTTTTTGGTACTACCCACCTATGAACAGGCACGGATTGTCCCTGCGTGATATGGATGGTTCCCAGAGGGAACTGGCATTTGACCTCATGTCCACGGGATTAACCGAAACATCCTATCAACAGGCCCGAAAAATTATTGATTTAGAATCAGTGTTGGGGCCTCTAGAAAAAGAGCGGGGAGTAATATCATTTAAACGAGACCCTGAACTTTACTATTTCACAATCTTCGGAGAGCCAGGTGGGGATGACCCATGGTCCTGGAGAACAGAAGGGCACCATGTCTCTTTGCACTTTAGCGTTTGGAAAGATGAAGTCATATCCATGACACCTTTTTTCTTTGGAGCCAATCCTGCAGAAGTGCCTTCCGGCCCGCAATCTGGCCTCAGAATCCTAAGTGATAGGGAAGACATAGCATTTGATCTGCTCAATAGCCTGGACAATGGCCAGAAAAAAAGAGCGATCATATATGACGAGGCCCCCTGGGACATACTGACCTACAACAGCTCAAAAGTCAGTCTGCCAAGAGAAGAAGGGCTGACAATTTCCAAGATGGATGAGACCCAGAAAGGCATCGTGAAGTCTCTGATTTCAGAATACATAAATCAGGTGCCTTCAGAACTAGCTGACAAAAAGATGTCCGAGTTAAACCAGTATGGACTCGAAAATGTTCATTTTGCATGGGGTGGTGGCAAGTCAGCTGGCGAAGAACACTACTACAGACTCCACGGTGGGGATTTTGTAGTTGAATTTGACAACCGACAGAACGGCGCTAATCATATTCACTCTGTATGGAGAGATGTGAGTAATGATTTTGCTGAAGATGTGATGAGAGAACATTTGCTTTCATATCACGTCTTATAAAAAATTATTAGAACCTGTTAAAAAAGGGCGTCCAATTGGACGCCCTTTTTATTTAATGAATCCTTAATATCTCCATCACACTTCTCTGAATTCACCTTCAACTGTATTATCCGGGTCCTGATCAGTAATATCTGGGTCTTCAGGTTCTGCCCCTTCACCAGGCTCCCCTGTATTACTGTAGACTTCCTGACCAACTTTCTGAACAGTCTCTTGAAGTTGCTGCAGAGACGATTCAATTAGAGAAACATCTTCTCCCTCGAGCGCTGACTTAACAGACTGCACTGCTGTGTCCACTTCCACCTTTAAGTCTGGAGAAATTTTTTCTTCATTTTCTTTAATTAATGTCTCTGCTGCATAAACGGCACTTTCAGCAGAATTCCGAACTTCTACAGCGTGACGCTTATTCTCGTCTTCTTCAGCATGCTGCTCAGCTTCATCGACCATCCTGTCTATCTCATCTTGGGAAAGCCCGGAACTAGCCGTGATAGTGATACTCTGCTCTTTTCCGGTGCCCTTGTCCTGAGCAGATACGTTCAATATCCCATTAGCATCTATATCGAACGTAACCTCTACTTGTGGAACCCCCCTAGGAGCGGGAAGAATACCGTCCAAATTAAATCTACCAATCGTTTTGTTCTCACCAGCCATAGGCCTTTCACCTTGCAATACATGAACTTCCACAGAAGGTTGGTTGTCCGAAGCCGTTGTAAAAGTCTCACTCTTGGAAGTTGGAATTGTCGTGTTGCGTGGAATAAGTGGAGTCGTGACACTACCAAGTGTTTCAATACCAAGCGTCAATGGAGTGACATCCAAAAGCAATATATCTTGAACATCTCCCTGGAGCACTCCAGCTTGTATAGCTGCTCCAATTCCTACCACCTCGTCGGGATTCACTCCCTGGTGAGATTCCTTTCCAAAATAGTCTTCAACAGCCTGCTGTACGGCTGGCATTCGCGTCATTCCTCCAACTAGGATAATTTCATCGATATCCCCTTTCGACACACCAGCATCTTCTATGGCTTGTTTACAAGGCTCAATTGAATCCTTTATCAGACCTTCCACCAATTGCTCTAAAGTGGAGCGTTGAAGAGTTTCTACCAGATGTTTAGGCCCTGAGGCGTCAGCAGTAATAAACGGTAAATTGATTTCGGTTTGCATTAGCGTTGACAGCTCAATTTTGGCTCTCTCCGCAGACTCACGTAGCCTCTGGAGTGCCATACGGTCACCCTTTAGGTCAATACCTTGATCCTGCTTAAATTTATCGCATATCCAATCTATAATTACCTGGTCGAAATCGTCACCACCGAGATGAGTATCACCGTTAGTAGCCTTCACCTCAAAAACACCGTCTCCCATTTGCAAAACGGTTATGTCAAAAGTTCCTCCACCAAGATCAAAAACAGCTATTGTTTGGTCCCTATCATTCTCCAATCCGTAGGCCAAAGCAGCCGCTGTAGGCTCATTAATTATCCTCAAAACCTCTAGGCCTGCTATCTTTCCTGCATCGCGAGTAGCATTGCGTTGACTATCATTGAAATATGCAGGAACGGTGATGACTGCCTGGGTTATCTCTTCCCCTAATTTAGCTTCTGCATCTTGCTTTAACTTTTGTAACACCATCGCAGATATTTCGGGAGGCGCATAAGTTTTGCCCCCCATCTCTACATGAGCATCACCATTTGAATGTGAAACAACTTTATAAGGTACAAGGGACAAATTACGTTCAACCGATTCGTCCTCATATTTCATACCCATAAATCGCTTTGCAGAGAAGACAGTATTTTCGGGGTTAGTTACAGCCTGTCTCTTTGCTGTTGTGCCAACATACCTTTCATCGGAACGAGGATTTATACCAACGACGGACGGGGTCGTTCGAGTCCCTTCTGCATTTTCGATGACCCTCGGCTCACCACCCTCAATAACTGCCATACATGAATTTGTGGTACCTAAATCAATACCGAGTATCTTCGGCATCAGTTTTCCTCCTGTTCATCTTCCTGTTTTTCTGGATTTAATTGTTCTTCTTGTAAATTCTTTGCTTGTGCCACAACAACTCGAGCAGGTCTAAGTATCCTGTCATTAAGCTTGTATCCATCTTGTATAACGCTAACTATTGTGCCTTCCTCTTCATCACATCGTTCCTCATACATAATCGCTTCATGCTGGTATGGATCAAAATGCTCTCCTAAAGCCTCTATCTTCATAACTCCTTCAAGTTCAAGAGAATTTGATAGATTTCTAGCTACCAGAGAAATCCCCTCTATCCAGCTTTCATCTGCATCGTCAGGAAGATTCTCTATAGCTCTCGTCAAATCATCGGCAACTCCCAAAAATCTACTTAAAATACCGAACTTCACAGTCCTCCGTGACTCCTCCAGTTCCTGGGATGCCCGTTGCCTATAATTAACGAGGTCAGCCTGAGCCCGTTGAGCTATAGACCTAAACTGTTCCTTTTCTCTAAGTGCTTCCTCAAATGTTTCTTGAGAGAGCGTGGTTTCAGTTGAGGTTTCCTCCTCATTAGATACACAATTCGGGTCAGCTGCCTGGTCTTCACCAGGAGTTTCTCCTATTGAATCTTTGTTCATTTCCTCACTCAAAAATCAACTCCATTGAAAATAATTTATAAGTATGTGACAGGGGTCAAATGTTTTCAGGAAGGATTCACCCTCAGAACTAAAAACATCTCATTAAGACAATCCTCTAAGTAGGATTTCAAATCACTCTTTTCTGCCTGATTCAGCCCAGATTTGATTTTCAACATTTGGTTAAACATCCCAAGGGCCAGTTCTACACCAGCGATATTCAATCCAAGATCTCCGACCAAATGCTTTATCAAACGCAGGCGCACGATGTCCTCTTCGGAATAGAGCCGCAACATTCCAACAGTCCGTGATGGCCTAA
>ENA-UPTF01000071-UPTF01000071.1-marine-metagenome-genome-assembly--contig:-NODE-71-length-65715-cov-8.457768_pt1 | contig 65715 bp, 51 predicted proteins | sample MGYA00238166_ERZ767019 | MGnify/ENA primary metagenome ERZ767019 (study PRJEB28930, sample SAMN06266391) | marine metagenome | isolation source: Sea water from 250 m depth | place: Atlantic Ocean | study... | reverse complement strand
TTGCGGGGTGGAGCAGTCTGGTAGCTCGTCGGGCTCATAACCCGAAGGTCGCGGGTTCGAATCCCGCCCCCGCTATGAGCTTTTGAAGCGCCGCCCGACAGCGGCGTTTCCCACGTTAAGATGACCCGAGGATTGCACGATGCAGACATCGAGTTTTTGGACGGTCGCTGATACTTGGAGCCCGCGATGGCGGGCGGGGCCGGGGAGCCGTCTTTAGCTTAGGCCCTCTCCGAAAAGTCCCCCGTCCGCGCTTAACTTGGTTCGGACGGGTTTTTTTATGGAGGCCAGGTAGCTCAGTTGGTAGAGCACATGACTGAAAATCATGGTGTCGGCAGTTCGATTCTGCCCCTGGCCATTGTCTTGAAGCCGGAGGTAGATCGGAGTTGGAGGGAATATTTAGGTCCGTAGCTCAATTGGTAGAGCACCGGTCTCCAAAACCGGCGGTTGGGGGTTCGAGTCCCTCCGGGCCTGTATGAGGAGCGGCTGGGTCCCGGTCGTCTAATGGTTAGGACACCAGGTTTTCAACCTGGCAATCGGGGTTCGATTCCCCGTCGGGATATTAAGTTGAAGCATAGTAGGGAGTTGTAAGAGTAGGGGCTGTAGCTCAGTTGGTTAGAGTGCCGGTCTGTCACACCGGAGGTCGCGAGTTCGAGTCTCGTCAGCCCCGCTAAAGCTGATTGAAATAATGGAGCCGGTACCTGCCCGAAGTGGTGGCGGCTTTTAGGTCGTGTGAATCGGGGCCGTAGCTCAGTCGGGAGAGCGCTTGAATGGCATTCAAGAGGTCAGGGGTTCGATTCCCCTCGGCTCCATGTTATGCGGACTGGTCTAGCGCTCGGGTGGCGGAATTGGTAGACGCGCAGGGTTCAGGACCCTGTGGGGGTTAACCCCGTGAGGGTTCGAGTCCCTCCTCGAGCATCCTGAACTGCGCTGGAGATCGGCAGGTCAGTCCATTTGATGCCCACGTGCTGGAATTGGTAGACAGGCTGGTTTGAGGGACCAGTGTCGGAAACGGCGTACAGGTTCGAGTCCTGTCGTGGGCATTTAGCAACGACATGTAAAGGTGGAGTAAGCGCCCGTAGCTCAATTGGATAGAGCGTCTGGCTACGGACCAGGAGGTTGGGGGTTCGAGTCCTCCCGGGCGCATATTCGACGAAGGGTTCGAGTGAATTGGGCGCGTAGCTCAGTTGGTTAGAGCGCTACGTTGACATCGTAGAGGTCACAGGTTCGAATCCTGTCGCGCCCATACGGAGGGGTTTCTTCGGGGCCGTAGCTCAGTTGGGAGAGCGCAGCGTTCGCAACGCTGAGGTCAGGGGTTCGATTCCCCTCGGCTCCATTATGAGACCGCCACCTTAGCTCAGTTTGGTAGAGCACGTCACTCGTAATGACGGGGTCGTCGGTTCGAATCCGACAGGTGGCTTCTTTTGCCCCGTGGTGTAACTGGCAACACGCCGGATTCTGGTTCCGGAGAGTCTAGGTTCGAGCCCTAGCGGGGCAATTCAGAGACATTTATGTCTCTATAGGGGAGGGATGGCCGAGTGGCTAAAGGCGGCGCCCTGCTAAGGCGTTGGACTTCGCGTCCACGTGGGTTCGAATCCCACTCCCTCCGTTTTGGTTTGTATGGCCTATTAATATTTGGTCCGGTTGCGCCCAGGTCCGCGGCGCAGGTGGCCGTGGACGGGTGGCCGAGTGGCTTAAGGCGCACGATTGGAAATCGTGTGGGCTAACGCCCGCGTGGGTTCGAATCCCACCCCGTCCGTGTTGGGATGACCCGTTTCGGTTTCGGGGCGTGGCTCAGTCCGGTAGAGCGCTGCGTTCGGGTCGCAGAGGTCCCCGGTTCGAATCCGGGCGCCCCGATTATGTAGATCGCTCAAGCGATCTACTTGAGGAGCGCTGGCAGAATGGTATTGCACTCGCCTCGAAAGCGAGCGCCCGAAAGGGCTTGGGGGTTCGAATCCCTCGCGCTCCGTTTATGCGCCCCTAGAGGCTTTCATACCCTACGAGCCAAGAACTCGCGGGGTTTTTTCTTATTAGAAATGTAAAAGCAGAATTCAATCTGACAGGAAAACACTCGCGCTTGAGGCGGTCCATTGGCAGATTAATCGAGTTCGGACACTGTGGTAGAGGGTCCGTTGACTCGGAGGTCAAAAAATGAAAGTCCATTTCTCGAGATTGCTGTCTCCCAGGCTTTATTGGATTGCTGGTGCAGCACTCATGTGCCTTGCAGCGCTGGTTTCTCCTGTAACCGCGCAGGAGCGCCCCTCATCTTCCGAACAGTGGGAGGTGCCCAGGACTGTATTCGGTCACCCGGACCTGCAAGGGAATTGGACTAATGCGACCCTTACACCTTTCGAGCGACCCGCAGGTTGGGAACGTGCTCTGACTTGGGAAGAGGTAGCTGAGATTGAACAAGGACAGGCGGAACTTGTGGCTCGCAAAGCTGAAGCAAGTGATCCAGATCGTCCTCCCCCACCAGAAGGTGGTACCCACCCGGTTTGCATCGATGGGCCGACTTCTTGCTACAACGAGTTCTACAGGGAGCCCGGAGACCGGGTAGCAGTCGTGAATGGGGAATTCAGGAGTTCGCTCGTTACCAACCCATCGAACGGCCGTGTACCAAGCTTGACCCCAGAGGGGCGTCGCCGGGTTGATGATTCCAGGGCGCTTAGTAGGCAGTTTGGTGCGTATGATCATCCGGAAGTCCGCCCGCTAGCTGAGCGATGCATTGTGTCTTTTGGATCAAGTGCCGGTCCTCCGATGCTGCCCAACTACTGGTACAACAACAATTATACGATTGTACAAAATGCTGATTACGTCATGATCATGGCGGAGATGGTACACGACGTGCGCATCATTCGGCTTGGCGAGCCACGTTCGTTACCTACTAATGTCCGTCCGTACTTCGGCGATTCTCGGGGCTGGTGGGAAGGCAATACGCTGGTTGTAGAGACCAAGAACCTCAATCCCGAGCACGCATTCCGCGGAGTGCCACCTTCAGAAGATCTCAGGGTGATCGAGCGCTTTACCCGCGTGGATGACGAGTCAATCGTCTACGAGTTCACAATTGATGATTCCACGACGTATACAGAGGTATGGGGGGGTGAAGTGCCGTTCACACGGCTAGATGGTCAGGTGTACGAGTATGCTTGCCATGAAGGCAATTACTCACTTCCCAATGTCTTGGGTGGTGCTCGATATCAGGAGAAAAATGAAGTAGGCAGGTAAGTCGCTTAAGCGTTAGGGCTGCCAAGTCAGATGTTAGGACTTGGTAATTTGATCAACTAATTGAATAGAGTAGCAAGGAGGTAAAATGTTTTTGTCACGGCTCCCTTCATTTGGGTTTGCGATAGCAATCAGTGTTGTATTATCGGGCTGTTCTGGCCAGGCTGACGCACCAGCCCCTGAAGCTCCAGATCCGTCAACTGTTACCGATCCGGCAGCTGCTGGTCTTCCGAATCCCACATCTGAGGTCGTCTCAGAATGGGGTCCGCTTCCAGATAATAGGACATGGGGTTCTACAGCCGGTGTTGATATCGATCCGCATGACGGTAACGTCTGGGCCTATGATCGATGTGGCGCGAGTGCTCTGGGTGGTGGATGCGCCGAGAATCTGGTCGATCCGGTTCTCAAGTTTGATCGTAATACTGGCGAGGTCCTCACCAGCTTTGGTGCCGGGGAGTTTGATCTCCCCCACGGGATCCATCTGGATGCCGACGGGAATGTCTGGATTGTAGATATGACCGGACACCATCTCATCAAGTTTAGCGCGACTGGTGACGTACTCTTGAGGCTAGGTACTCGCGGTGAGCCGGGGAACGACTCCGAGCACTTCAATCAGCCCAATGATGTCATCACCGCGCCCGACGGGAGCATCTTTGTAGCAGATGGACATGGTGGCCAGTCCATGCTGACCCCAAACAATCCCACAGTCACAGAAGGTGCGACTGGTCGGATCATGAAGTTTGCCGCTGATGGAACATTCATCAAAGAATGGGGGCAAATTGGCACGGAGATTGGTAACTTCCGTACCCCTCATGCATTAGAGATGGATTCCGAGGGTCGTCTTTTCGTTGCAGATCGAGGAAATCACCGAATACAGATTTTCGATCAGGACGGTAACTATCTTGAATCCTATGTTCAGTTCAGTCGTATCAGCGGACTCTTTATCACAGATGACGACATGCTGTATGCGATCGATTCTGAAACCAACCCGAATAATCACCCTGGTTGGACCACTGGTATTCGTATAGGTCATGCGTCCGAAGATGTTGTAACGGCCTTCATCCCACCTTATGAGATTGACTCTCGTGATACAGGTGTGGCTGGTGAGGGCGTTGCCGTTGATGCCGATGGCAATGTTTATGCAGCCGAAGGTCCGATCTCTCGTCCTACAGCGGGTGGTGGATTAACAAAGTATGTTAGAGGTATGTAGCCTCGATTAAGTCGAGGGGCGCCGCGTGAGTGGTCTGCGCGGCGCCCTTTCTTCTTGTATACCAGCATTAATGGGCTACTGAGCGGTGAGGGGGTTCCATCACCCGTCAGGTTAATGCATCATCATCGAGCCAGAAGATCTCTGGTAACTTGCCCATGAGGCCTATGAACGGTGCTGTGACACAAGTGACGTCTGTTGGAAGGCGACTTTCACCTGCCCAGGCCGTTTTAGTACCATGTTTCTTCGCAGCTCTTCTCGCGGCCTTCGTATGGTGCCCACCGGTACGGGACCTAGGGTTAAGGAACACTTTCTTGCTTGCAGCGGGGGTACTCGTTGCTTGGGCATCTGCTCTCTTCATTGGAATTAGAAACGGGCAGCGGTTACTAACTCTTGAATTAGCTATTCGGCGCCACCATTGGGTCCAGGCTTGTGCACAAGGCACCGTGTTTTTCTGGTGGGGTCAGTATGTAGATCAGGTTTATGCTTTTGCTCCATTGATCGCTGCCCAACTCGTGTTCGCATATGGTGTAGATGCTCTGCTCCAGTGGTCCCGGCGCGAGAATTACCAACTTGGGTTTGGTCCCTTCCCAATCATTTTCAGCATCAATCTCTTCTTGTGGTTCAAGCCGGAATGGTTCCATTGGCAATTCGCGATGATCCTATTGGGATATCTAGGAAAAGACCTTATCCGGTGGACGAAAGACGGTCGCTCTGCGCACATCTTTAACCCGTCTTCCTTCCCGCTTGGCGTTTGCTCTCTAGTGCTGATCATGACGGGTATGACTGAGATCACCTGGGGACAGGAGATCGCTCAATCTCAGTATAACCCTCCCTACATCTATGCTGTGATCTTTTTGGCCGCTATACCGGGCCAGCTTCTTTTCGGTGTAGCGATCATGACGGTTTGGGCGGTTATCTCCGCATACACGTTTGGTCTTGGTTACTTCTGGCTTACAGGAACCTACTTGTTCCACGATGCGTACATTCCGGTTGCAGTTTTTCTGGGAATGCACCTTCTGTTCACGGATCCGTCCACCTCCCCCAGTACGGGCCGAGGTCGGATTATCTTCGGCATCCTCTACGGGTTTGCTACGATCGCCTTTTTTGTGCTTCTAGAGGCAATGGAAGTTCCAACTTTCTACGACAAGCTACTACCCGTGCCTATCCTGAATCTTTTGGTCCAAGTTATTGATCGAGGTGCGGCCTCAAGGTGGTTTGGATTCCTCGACTTTTCATCGATCACAAAGGGTCTTACTCCCATTAAGCGACGTTATGGACTCGTGGGAATTTGGGTTGTGATCTTTGTTGTTCTCAGTGGTACTGGTGGCGTTGGTGATAACCATCCTGGTCAGTACCTCCCGTTTTGGCAGCAGGCATGTGACGATGGCAGTGATCGTGGATGTGAGTATCTAGCCTTCATGCAGGATACATATTGTGAAAGTGATTCAGGTTGGGCTTGTAACGAACTCGGAGTACTGTTTGCCAGCAGGGATCGGTTCAATGATGCCCAGGCGTCACTAGGAAATGGTTGTGATCTCGGCTTCGATTTGGCTTGTGAGAACCTGATCCGGCTCAGAACCGGGACCTCAGGTTTCGGTCGTGCTTCTCCTCCACTCGAAGAACTTCCCATCGTACTTCGGGGCAGTAAGGGTCCGGTTACCGAACGGGAACCGGAAGCACTATATGCCCTCGCTTGCGAACGTGGATGGCCTGATACTTGTGAACTCCCCTCTGGAGATAGAGAGCGTCCATAGGGCGGGAACCTTGCACGGTGTACGCCAGGTCCACATGCTGCCTGTGTCCGCCCACACCCTTAGATAGGAGTACCATCGATGTGCAGACGGAATTTGAAGATTAGCTTGCTGGCTCTTGTCGCCCTGGTCATTACGGCTGCATCCGCGTCTGCACAGTCGAACCCGCGTTTTGGTGTCTGGCAGATGCAATCGGATGCTCCTCCACCTTCGAAGAACATCATGACGTATGAACCCTATGGAAATGGCGGTATGGAGATTACCGTCGCTTCGACCAACGCAGGCGGACAGGACAACGAATGGGGTTATGTGACGATGTTCGACGGTGTTTTCCGAGCGGTTCGAGGGCAAGAAGGTTCAGAGACTGCGGTGGAGATCATCGACGACCGGAGCACGCGAATCTTGAACAAGAGAAATGGTCGAGTGTCCCAAGTCATCATCAATACGCTTTCGGAGGACGGGGACAGGATTGACAACGAGTATGTGCGACTTGATGAAAACGGAAAGATTACACGTGTGACACACGCCATTTACAACCGGATCCGTTAGAAGTTGAAGAGCCACCCTATGAGAACCTTGGCCCATAAGGTAGTCGCGTTATCGTGCTTTGGACTCGGTATGCCATCGCTAATGGGAGCGCAACAGAGTGACCTTAAACTTGAGGGGTCGCCTAGTATCCTGACGCAGGAGTACTTGGCAGCGCGATCGGGTGAAGGCCTTTATGGTTATGGGTTTGTGCCGACCAGGGACCCACTGCTCGTGATGTCTTCTGATGAGCTCAACGATGTTATCCAGCAGTACTGCGTTGGGTGCCATAATGATGTGACGCTGAGGGGAAATCTCTCTCTGTCTGAGTTCGATATCGCTAAGGCTCCTCAATTGGCAGAGACAGCGGAGAAGATGATTGTGAAGCTGAGGGCGGGCATGATGCCGCTTCCTGGGGCCCGCAGGCCCAGTCCAGACACACTTTTGACTCTTGTCGAAACGCTTGAAACGCTGATCGATGAGGCTGCGGATGAGCAACGGAGCCCAGGGACGCGACCGTTTCAGCGGCTAAATCGCGCGGAATATGCACGCCTTATCGAGGATGTGTTAGGGCTCAGAATCGATCCGGGGGAGTGGCTACCAGCGGATCAGATTAGTGCGAGTTTCGACAACATCGCCGACGTGCAGGCAATGTCGCCTACATTGATGGACGCGTATATGACAGCTGCCAGTGAGGTAGCACGCCAGGCGGTTGGTCAGACAGATGCCCCGGTTACTGCAAAGACCTATACGAATCCAGCAACCGTATCACAGCACGAGTGGGAGACGGTCGAGGGGGCTCCCTACGGGACTCGGGGCGGTATTAGCGTCCTGCATACCTTCCCTGCAGATGGAGAGTACACCTTCTCCATGGGTTTCATTTCAGGGTGGGGAGAGCGCTTCCACGACATAGACATATCAGTTGAAGGCGAACGCGTAGCGTTAGTGCATTACGGTGGCGATATCGACTTTCAAGGAAGAAAGACCTTTCCGGTCGAGACTGAGCCGGTGTTCATCCGGGCGGGACAACGGAGAGTTACCGCCGCGTTCATCCGTCAGATGGATGGGCCCTATGAGGACCTGATTCGCCCCAATGACTGGTCTTTAACGGGTACAGAGGCGAGTTACGGTACTACATCGCTTCCCCATCTCATTAACCTAACGCTTGAAGGTCCGCATAACCCGGTGGGTGTTTCTGATACGCCAACTCGACGTCGCATCTTCACCTGCCGGCCTACCTCCGCTGAGGAAGAAGAGTCCTGCAGCACGAATATCCTAGCCGGACTTGCGGCACAGGCGTACGGTCGAAGTCTAGATCAGGAAGACATTGAACCTCTGATGAGGTTTTATCAGATGGGTGCCGAAGAGGGGGGCTTCGAAATGGGGGTGCGGACCGCACTAGAAGCTATCCTAACCAGCCCGCACTTCCTCTTCCGGATGGAGAAAGAGCCGGACAATGTAGAACCAGGTGAGGTCTACGAACTTGACGAAGTGGACCTTGCATCGCGGATCTCTTTCTTCCTGTGGGGTGCAAACCCCGATGAAGAACTACTTCGTCTTGCCAGAAGTGGTGATCTGTCTAAGCCGAGGAACCTAGAGCGTCAGGCTAGGCGATTGCTGTTGGATCCCCGCTCGGAAGCTCTGGCTACGCGGTTCGCCTCATTATGGCTACAACTTCAGGACCTGGAAAAGGTTCGCCCGGATGCGTTCTGGTTTCCCAACTATAGCCAACAGTTGTCTGCAGCAATGCACCGGGAGACTGAACTCTTTTTTGATCATCTGGTTCGAGAGGATAGGAGCCTGCTCGAGATGTATAGCGCTGACTACTCCTTCCTTAATGAGCGCTTAGCAAATCATTATGATATTCCTGGTGTTATTGGAGACGAATTCCGACGGGTAGACTATCCCGGCGAAAAACGGCGAGGCGTTTTGGGTCATGGGAGCGTACTGGTCCAAACCTCGCTTGGAAATCGCACTTCACCGGTACTTCGGGGCAAGTGGGTAATGCAGGTACTTTTGGGTACTCCTCCTCCTCCTCCTCCTCCCGGTGTGCCGGATCTAGATGCGACGGATGAGACGGAAGGGGCGCGTATTCTTACTACGCGTGAGCGTATGGAGATACATCGCGCAAATCCTGTATGTGCATCTTGTCATAAGTTTATGGACCCGATCGGCCTGGCTCTCGACAACTTCGATGTAACGGGTAAATGGAGAATACGGGAAAGAGGTGTGCCCTTAGACACACGTGGCACGTTCTACGACGGGACGGATATTAGTAATCCGTCAGACTTGTCACGAGTCTTGCTCAAGCGGCCAATTCCGCTGATAAGACATTTTACTGCTAGCTTAATGGCCTATGCATTAGGCAGGAGGCTAGACTATCAGGACCAGCCGGCAGTCCGGGCTATCGTCGCAGAAGCTGAAAAGAACAATTATCGGATGTCGTCATTCATACTTGGTGTGTTAAAGAGTGACGCATTCCAAATGAAACAAGCTCCAGTAGCGTCAGGGGAGGACTCTCTGGATCCCAAATCGAGGTAAGGGAACATGCGCTTTATCACAGGGAAGAGTATCCCACGTCGCACGTTCATTCGGGGAGTGGGCACCACTTTGGCGTTACCATTGCTCGATGCCATGCGGCCCGCGGGCCGAGTGTATGGGTCACCCAAAGAAGCAGGGGCACCCCGTCTGGTCTGCATCGAAGAGGTGCATGGTCTGCCCGGATGCAACGAGTGGGGTGCGGAGCAGTACTTGTTTGCGCCCTCCACTGTTGGTCGTGATTACGAATTGCTTCCGGAAAATGTTCTTAAATCTCTGGAGCCTTGGCGCGACCGACTCACAATCATCAGCAATACTGATGTCCGTATGGCCGAGCCAGTAAACCCTGGGGAGATCGGCGGGGACCACTTCCGTTCAAGCGCTGTCTTTCTCACCCAGTCACACCCCAAACAGACACAAGGATCGGACCTCTACTGCGGGACTTCGCTAGATCAACTCCATGCTCAGCGTTTCGGTCAGGAGACCGTGCTGCCGTCCCTGCAACTCTCTATCGAGAGCACGGATAAGGGTGGAGGCTGTGACTATAACTATTCCTGCTCCTACATGGACTCGATTAGTTGGTCGTCTCCTTCAGAGCCTCTTCCGATGATCCGCAACCCCCGCACTGCATTTGACCTGTTGTTTGGGGCAGGTGGTTCTGAGAGAGAGCGTGCCATTCGGCGTCGGACTCAGAAGAGCATCCTGGACTGGGTTGCGGATGAAGTGGGCCGAATGAAAAGGGATTTAGGTGCGGTTGACCGCCGGCGCGTAGATCAGTATCTGCAGAACATCCGTGAGATCGAGCGCCGTATAGATATGGTTGAACTTCGGAACACGGGTGGAGAGCCCCGGGAGTTACCCGAAGCTCCTCCTGGCGTACCAGATTCTTTCTCTGAACACATGAGACTTCTGTCCGATATTCAGGTGCTAGCATTCCAGGCCGACATTACACGAGTGGTCGCGTTAAAGACTGGACGAGATGCATCAAATCGCACTTTCCCGGAAAGTGGGTCTGACCGAGCATTTCACCCATCTTCTCACCACGGAGACAGAGAAGAGGCGATCCTAGAATTCAACAAGATTTGCCAATACCGGGTGAGCCAGATTGCGTACTTCCTGGACCGACTGGAAGAGACTTTTGATGGGGAGTCCAACCTGTTGGACCAGTCGATGATCATTTGGGGCTCACCCATGGGTGACGCGAATCTACATAACCATCGTCGCTGCCCGCTGGTGGTGATGGGGGGAGCTAACGGACAACTTGAGGGGGGCGCGCATATGAAGGCGCCGGACGGGACACCTATGGCAAATGTGTTCGTATCCTTGTTGAATAAGCTAGGACATCGAGACTTAACAGGATTCGGTGATAGCGACGGGGTATTCTCGGTATGAGCAGACGGGTGCTCCGCAACATTCTTGGTGTCATTGCCCTACCGCTTCTACTTGGTGGGTCTACTAGCAGCCCGGATACACCAGTGGCCGATGCAGCCCAACGGCGGGATATCACTGCAGTTCGTCAATTGCTACGCCAAGGTGCTGACGTGAATGCCGCCCAAGGTGATGGGATGACCGCCCTCCACTGGGCTGTCCAGCATGGAGACATCGAACTCGGTAATACGATTATCTATGCCGGAGGCGATGTGCATGCCGGAACCCGGATTGGTCGATACACGCCCTTGCATATGGCAGCGCGGTCAGGCGACGTGGGTTTCGTGACCCTGTTGCTCGAAGCAAATGCAGACCCCAACGGGATGACCACCAACTCAGGAGTTACTTCACTCCACCTTGCCGCTGCCTCCGGTGACCCTGGTGTCCTAACCGAATTAATCCAGGCGGGTGCCACTATAGACGCGAAGGAATCGTCCTGGGGTCAAACACCGCTCATATTTGCTGCAGCGAACAATCGAATAGAAGCGATCCGGGTGCTTCTCTCCTCTGGAGCTGATCCAAGCATCACCTCGGGTGCAGTAAACGTTGTGGAGCACTCGGAAGCAGATCGCGCGGCCGAAAGAGGCTTGTCAGAATTTCTTGCAGAATTCAAGGAAAAAGAAGGCGGAGGGACAGACTGGCAGCCTGCCCCGAGTCAAGTCCAAGCAGCAATTCTGGCCTACCGAGAGATTCAGCGAAAATGGCCCGATTTACCCTCTTCTAACACAGAGAAAGAAGAGGAACCTGTGGAGACTGAAGAGGACGATGAATTGGAGGAGGTCGGGCCAGGTGCTGAGGATACACTTAATGCTGAATTAGCCAGCGACCAACCAGAAGAGGTAGAACAACCTGAGAAGCCATTTGGACCAGATGGAACCGCCGCAGACGAAAACGAAGAAGAGAGACCGCCTTCGTATGCCCAGCTGGTAGGAAGCTGGGGTGGGCTTACGCCGCTGCTGCATGCGGTTCGTCAGGGCCATATGGAGGCAACGACGGCACTAATAGACGGCGGTGCTGATATAAATCAGCCTTCGGGAGGAGATCAGACGCAACCCCTGCTGATGGCCACAATCAATGGCCAGTTTGACCTTGCGTTAATGTTGCTTGCCCAGGGTGCTGATCCCAACGCAATGAGTATAGCTGGGACCACCCCACTATTCGCAACGCTTGAGCGACAGTGGGCACCTAGGGCGTCGTATGCCCATCCAACGGAGCATGAGCAGCAGGCAAGTACATATCTAGAGGTCTTAGAAGCCCTCTTAGTTGCAGGGGCGGATCCTGATACCCGCCTAAAAACCCATCTCTGGTTTATGGAGTACACGTTCTCTGTGTTGGGCAGGGCTGGCGGTGCCAATTTGCGGGGTGCCACACCATTCTGGCGCGCTGCCTATGCGCTGGATGTGGATGCTATGCGACTACTGATGGATTATGGAGCGGATCCGAACATACCGACCATGAAGCCGCCTCAGCGGCGTCGGCGTGCTGATCCGGCTGAGGAGAATACGGAGGAGGAGAACGAGGAGTTGGAAGGCGAGGAAAGTCAGGGTGCAGAAGAAACTGAAGAGCTACAAGAAGTTGGAGAGCAGGCCGAAGCCAGCGTGAATCCCAAAATGGCAAACGCCGAAGGAGAGAGCGCGGCAACGGAAACTGAGGAGGAAGAAGCCGAAGAAGATGAGGACAAAGACTATTCCGGTATACCCCTAGTCCCTGTTGGCGGCCCGTCTGTTTATCCGATTCACGCAGCGTCAGGTGTCGGGTACGGACAGTCATTTGCAGCGAATGCACACCGGTATGTACCGGACAACTGGTTGGTAGCGGTGAAGTTCCTGATCGAGGAGGCAGGTGCTGAGGTTGATGTCCGGGATGTGAACGCCTATACGGCACTCCATCATGCGGCATCCCGAGGCGATGACGAATTAGTTTTGTATCTGATCGAGCACGGCGCCGATGTAACCGTGGTTAGCCGCAAGGGACAGACTACTGCCGATATGGCGAATGGCCCCCAGCAGCGCACACCTCCCTACCTTGGAACCGTGGCCCTGCTGGAGAGCTTGGGTTCGAAGAACAATCACAAGTGCGTATCATGCTGAGTATCTGCTAGTAGCAGTGCATCTTGTTAGGAGGTTGACATGAAAAGGTCAGAATGTCTCCGGTTCCGCTTGAGAGATGGGGTGAGTGCCATGTTCGCACTATGCTCTCTCTGGCTCATTGTACCATCCCTAACTGAAGCACAGCATAATGATCCTGACCCTGAACGCTTTGAACAACAGATTTCTAGGTTCGAGGCTTGGGATACGAAAAATAGCCACCCCACCAAAGCAACACTCTTCGTTGGGAGTTCCAGCATTGTTATGTGGAATAGCGCGGAACGTTTCCCTGATCTTCCGCTAATCAATCGCGGCTTCGGCGGCTCACACATTTCTGATGTTAATCACTATGTTGAGCAGACCGTTCTAAAGTATTCACCGTCCACCGTCGTGTTCTACGCAGGTGACAATGACCTTGGGGCCGGCAAGAGCGTGACGCAGGTCTTTGAGGATTATCAGGAGTTTGTAGGGGCCGTGTTGGAGGAACTTCCAGAGAGTGAGATTGTCTTTGTCGCGGTTAAGCCGAGCATCCGGCGTTGGTCCCTGTGGCCAAAAATGCAAGAACTAAATGAGAAGGTGCATTCGTTCTCGGGATTACGTGCCAACTTGCACTACGCTGATATTGCCACACCGATGTTGGGCAAGGACGGCACACCGATGCCGGAACTCTTTGTCCGGGATGGGCTCCATATGACATCAGCGGGATATGATATATGGACGGATGTGCTAGCGAATCTGCTGCAGTCAATCCACTAGATTGCGATGCGCAGTAAACGCTATTTACGTGCGCAGTTAGGAAAGCAGGCCGTTTGCGGTAAGGAGGAGGATATGAAGAAGTCAGAATTTATTCGTTTCCTACTATTGCCCGGGGTCTTGGCTTCAATGGTTATCGCATCTGTGGGCTGTAGTTCTAATGCCGATGAAATGCTGACCGCGGCCGATGACTTTATCTCGGCACTTTCTGAAGACCAAAGAGCAAGGGCAGTGTTCACATTTGAAGATGTGGAGCGGCAACGTTGGCACTTCATACCGCCAGAGATGTTTCCACGTGCGGGTGTAGCTCTCAAGGAAATGGACCCTGAACAGCGTGACAGAGCGCACGATCTGATTAGGTCTGCGCTAAGCAACAGTGGCTATATGACCACCATCCAGATTATGGAGTTGGAGGACGTACTCCAGGCGCTTGAGAATGGTGGTCGTTTTGCTCGTGATTCCGAGGAATATGTACTCAGTGTTTTCGGAACACCTTCGGCGGACACCAGTTGGGGGTGGCGCTTTGAGGGGCACCATGTCTCATTGCACTTCACGATTATTGCAGGAGCTGTGGTTGCAAGTTCTCCGGCATTCTTAGGTGCTAACCCGGCAGAAGTTCTAGATGGTCCGGATAAGGGGTTGCGTGCTCTAGCAGATAAGGAAGATGCAGCGCGGATCCTGCTGCAGGCATTGGACGCGGGACAGCACGAAATGGCGATTATTAGTGATGTAGCACCGAGGGATATCATCACGGGTGCAGAACTAGAGATCAATCCTCTTACTCCAGTGGGTATTGGAGTCACAATGCTTACGGAAGAACAGCGTTTGCTGCTGATGGATCTGGTCAAAGCCTATACGTCCGTAATGGCTGAAGAGATTGCTGATTATCGTTTGGATAGGCTTTATGAAGCTGGAATAGACAAGATCGCGTTTGCGTGGGCTGGGGGAGTTGAGCCGGGTGAACCACATTACTATAGAGTTCAGGGCCCAACTTTCCTTATCGAATATGACAACACGCAAAACAATGCGAATCACATCCATTCGGTATGGCGTGAGTTCAATGGGGACTTCGGTAGAGACCTCCTAAGGGAGCATGTGCGCACTACTCCCCATTGAAGATGTCTGCACTCTTCAGGGCGCACCGCTTCTCGTAATCTGGCTTTACGTTAAGCTCTAGGGCTCGAGCAGTAGCTGCTACTGTATCCACGACCTTTCGGACAATACAATCATTTGCGCCACACTCAGCGCACGATAGCTCTTTTTTGGGCTCCACTCGCAGCCACATGGGTCATGATGGCTGCCGAGGGGCCATTCCTGGCAGCGATTATTGCTCGCCTCCCAAGTCCGGAATTCAATCTCGGTGCCTACGGTGTCGCCTTCGCTCTTGCCATTCTCATAGAGGCGCCAGTGATCATGCTCATGAGCGCGGCGACCTCGCTAGTTAAGGATCGGATTAGCTATCTCAAGATGCGGAATTTCTCGCGAGGGCTGATTCTTGGAACGACGCTTCTTTTACTGATAGTTCTAGTTCCGGGTGTATATCGATGGCTCACTGAAACGCTACTTCAACTCCCAACTGAAGTAGCGGACCTCACTTATGGGGCGTTGTGGTTTTTCCTGCCTTGGCCTAGTGCGATTGGATACCGCCGTTTCTTGCAGGGCGTGCTAATCCGTGCGGGGAAGACACGCCTAGTTGCTATGGGCACCCTAATTCGTCTCTTCGCAATGACGGTTGCTGCATTGCTCGGATATCTGCTACTGGACATACCTGGGGCGTGGATTGGGGGACTAGCGCTGGGAACCGGTGTCACAGTAGAAGCGATCGCTGCCCGCTTTATGGCCGCTGAAACAGTCCGAGAATTATTGGCTGAAGAAACGGATTCAGGGTACACAGGTCGTACTGTGACATATCGAGCGATAGCAACATTCTACCTGCCGCTCGCCTTGACCTCTATGATCGGACTTACAATTCAACCGCTTTTAACGTTTTTCATGGGTCGAAGTGTTGCTCCGGTTGAATCTCTAGCGGTTTACCCTGTTGTGCATTCCCTATCGTTCTTCTTTAGGTCGATGGGGTTTGCCTACCAGGACGCAGCGATTGCTCTGATCGGTGAGCAGTTTGAACACTATAGAGAGTTAAGGCGCTTCTGCTTCACACTCGGCGCCGTTGCAACAGCAGGACTAGCCCTAGTCGCGTTCACTCCGCTTTTTCAGTTGTGGTTCATAACCTTGTCGGGCCTGACGCCTGAACTGACAAGTTTTGCTTTGATTCCGGCACGAATTATAGTGCCCTTACCCTTCCTTTCGGTCTTACTTTCATTTCAGAGAGCGATCCTTGTCGAAGGCCGGAGAACCCAGCACATCACTTGGGCGAGTGTGATTGAAGTGACTGCGGTCGCGGTCCTCTTTCTTACTTTAGGTTTCGGCTTTGAAGTTGTGGGAGCGACAGCAGCTTTTACGGCTTTTTTGGGAGGCCGTCTATTAAGCACCGTCTATCTTGCCCCTGGTTGTGCAAGCGTACTGCGTGAATACTTGAAAGATGACCCCTAGGAGAGACGTCTGAGTCCCACATGATCAGGTGCTGCTGAAAAACTTAAGCAGTTGCTTTCTCCGATCGCACGCGAGAGCACAACACACATGGCATCGCTAATGGCTTCTGTGTTCTCTAGATCACACATGGCAATTATCCCAGAGCCTGCCCCAGAGATAGTAACTGCCCAGGCTCCAGCTTCGTAGCCAGCGGCTATTGCCTCTTCTGCGCTATCGATTAAGGACAGGCGATAGGGGACGTGCAACTCATCTTCCACTCCGATCCTTATTAACTCCGGGTCCCCTCGTGCGAATCCTTGCACAAGAGCGGTTATACGGCCGAGCGAGCGGACCGCAACTTCATGTCCTACTTCTTTTGGAAGTACTCGGCGTGCTTTTCTTGTCGAGATCCCTTTTGACGGCGCTACATACGCAAAGCCAACTCTGGAAGAAAGTTTGAGCGGGACTATGATCGGGTTGTTCGGATGATGAACTACAGCGCAAAGCCCGCCATGTAGGCATGCAGCAGCATTTTCACCATGCCCATCCTGGCGATGCGCTTCCACGAACGCACCCTTGTCATCCCGGGGCTTATTCAGGACAGCTCGGGCGAGGTCGTAACCCGCTAGGACCGCGGCTGCAGAAGAACCAAGTCCTCTTGAAATAGGAATGTCTGATGTTGCCCTTAGGACTCCGCACGGAATCAATCCCTCTTGATTGAAAATTCTTGTGAAGGCGCCTACAAGGAGATTGTCGTTATCGGTTACCTCTAAATTTGCTAGAGTGCCGTCCCATACACATTCAAGCGCATTACCTCCAGGCTCAAAACTAGCCACCAAGTACCGATTGAGCGCGAGCCCGAGTGTATCATATCCACTACCAAGGTTGGATGTGGAGGACGGCAGCTGAACGGCCGCAGCACTCAGTCTTTCAGTCATCTAAGATTGTTTCATCCAGAAGAGCTTCAAGCTCTCGCAAGGCAGGTTTAATCTCCGAAAAGAGTTCCTTTCGTTTCATCACAGCGAGCAATTCTCGGGGTGGCTCTACTTTACTGCTGATCGCGGTTTCCACCACATCAGGGAACTTTGCGGGATGTGCAGTCGCCAGAACAACGGTGGGCCCGGCTTCTAGATCATGGTGTCGCTTGGCTACGTGATACGCTACCGCTGAATGCGGATCAAGTACATATCCTGTTTGCTCGTGTACTTCCGTAATGCACCTACGGGTCTCAGAATCGTCGATTGAGGCACATCTAACTATGTCGTTCAGTTGGTTTGGGTTTCCCCGAAAAAGCCAGCGAATCCGCTCCAGGTTGCTGGGTTTCCCGACATCCATAGCGCTCGAAACTGTTGGAACTGAAGGCTGCTCACTAAGGTTTCCGGTAGCCATGAATCGCCCGAGCGCATCATTCACGTTCATTGCCGACAAGAAGCCCAGTGCTGGCATCCCAGCTGTATGGGCCAGTAGCCCAGCACACAAATTACCTAGATTGCCTGATGGGACAGCAAAGAATGCAGGAGTTGGGCTCAAGAGTCGGGTGGCATGGAGGTAGTAAAACATTTGAGGCAGTAATCGCCCGAGGTTGATAGAATTCGCTGACGTAAGACAATATCTGTCCCGCAATGTTTCTGAAGCGAACGCTTCTTTTACTAGCTCTTGGCAATCATCGAATGTGCCTGCAACAGCGATCGCAAATACGTTATCGCCCAGGGTGCTCATCTGGCATCTTTGCTGCAAACTGACGCCTTCGTCCGGGAAGAGTACCACGACCCGGGTCTTCGGGCGGCCGTGAAATGCTCTTGCTACAGCACCCCCGGTGTCGCCCGAGGTGGCCACAAGGATGGTCGTAGTGCGCTTTTCGGAGTTCGGCGACCCAACGTATTGCATGAGTCCTGCCATGAACTGCCCTCCCACATCCTTAAATGCATGGGTAGGCCCATGAAAAAGCTCGAGAACATGGATGCCCGGGCTGACCTCTACTAGCGGTATCGGAAAGTCAAGCGTTTCGAGTGCGAGCCTTATCGCCTTTGTCTCCCCTAGTTGAGTAGAGAAAAGACGAGAGCTTGCCCATGCTGCAGTTACCCGGAACTCTTGCTCCTCCGAATCAGTGTTGCCTGCGAGAGATGGTATTGAGGTGGGCATGTAAAGGCCGCCATCTGGCGCCAGCCCACGGAAGAGAACTTCTTCTAGGGGCACCGAGGTACTGTCACGGGTGCTTACAAATCTCAACATGGCTCGCAATAAAGACTGTGGTTAGTTCTCCATTGACTCACAGTTTTCTTGACTATTAGCAGCTAGAGCGTTGCCACATTCCTTGCCGCCTTCAGAATTTCTTCGACTGTGATGCCAAATTTCTCAAAGAGAATATCGGAGGGTGCTGAGGCACCGAAATGGTCTAGGCCGAGGGAGTATCCTGACTCTCCTACCCAGCGCGTCCATCCGAAGGTACTTGCAGCTTCTACTGAAACTTTATTAGAGATTTCAGGGGGTAGCACACTGTCACGGTAGTTTTTCTCCTGTCGGCCGAATAAGTACCAGCTTGGTAGGCTAACCACTCTGGCTGGAGTGCCTTCAGCCTCTAGTTGTTCCCGTGCTTCGAGAGCGATTCCAAGTTCCGATCCGCTCGCGATTAGGATCACCTCAGGAGTTCCGCTTGATGCCTCAGCAAGTATATAGCCTCCACGACGAAGACCTTCCGCCCCCGCCAAAGTCCCACGGCGGTCAAGAAGGACAACTTTCTGCCTTGTTAACGCCAGAAAGCTCGGGCCTTCTGTTCGTTCTATCGCGACTCGCCATGCGACTTCAGTTTCGGCAGCATCGCCAGGCCTAAGATCGCAAAGGTTGGGTATCGCCCGAAGAGCTGCTAATTGTTCTACCGGTTGATGAGTAGGGCCATCCTCTCCAAGACCAATTGAATCGTGTGTGAAGACGTACAGGACGGGTTGTCCCATCAGTGCTGCGAGCCGGATTGCGGGTCGCATGTAGTCTGAGAAAATAAGGAATGTCCCTCCAAACGGGCGTATGCCCCCATGTAGTGCCATCCCGTTCATGATGGAGGCCATTGCGTGTTCTCGGATCCCGTAGTGGATGTTACGGCCCCCAGGGCTGGACGAGAGCAAGTTGTCTGCGCCATCAATGGTAGTCTTGTTTGATCCCGCGAGGTCAGCTGAGCCTCCAATCAGATTTGGTATACGGCGTGCTACACCCTGGAGAACCTTCCCGGACCACCCTCTTGTAGCATTCTCATTTTCGGCTGCCGTAAGGTCGGGGATCTCTTCATCCCAATCCTCTGGAAGCCCTCCCGACATAACTTTCAAGAATTCAGCTGCGAGATCAGGTGTGTGTTCCTGGTATAACGAAAAGCGCTTTTGCCAGTCTTCCTGAAGCTCTCGGCCATTCTCCACACATGCAGCCCAGTGTTCGCGCGCACTATTCTCCACGTGAAATGGTTCGAATGAGGGGTATCCCAGGTTCTCCTTTGTTTTTGTGATTTCATCTTGCCCTAGTGGGGCTCCATGAGCTGCTGATGTTCCTGCCTTTTCTGGACTCCCATAACCGATTGTGGTTCTTAATACGATTAGGCTGGGCCTCTCCGATTCTCCTTTTGCCTTGCTAATAGCGGAATCGATTTCTTCGAGGTCATTTCCGTTGGAAACGTGCGTGACATGCCAGCCATAGGCCTCGAACCGTTTTGCTTGGTTGGTTGAACTCGATAACTCAGTACCGCCATCGATTGTTATCCGGTTGTCATCAAAGATCCAGATCAGTTTACCAAGCTTCTGGTGGCCAGCGATTGCGGCGGCCTCATGTGATACGCCCTCCATCATGTCACCGTCTGAGCATAAGGCGTAGGTGAAATGATCTACAACCTCATGTCCAGGTCGGTTGTAGTGCTTTGCCAGCCAGCACTCCGCGAGTGCCATACCAACAGAGTTGGCGACACCTTGGCCCAGCGGACCTGTTGTTGTTTCAATACCAGGGGCGTGGCCGTACTCGGGGTGACCAGCTGTTGGTGATCCCCATTGCCTGAAGTTCCGGATGTCCTCCTCAGACAAGTCGTAGCCACTCAGGTGCAAAAGGGAATAGATGAGCATCGAAGCATGGCCAACGGATAACACGAAACGGTCTCGATCAAGCCAAAGTGGGTCAGATGGATTGTGACGCAGATGCTTGTGGAATAGCACGTAACCAACAGGTGCTAGCGCCATCGGTGTCCCAGGATGTCCCGAGTTGGCTTGCTGAACGGCATCCATTGATAGGATGCGGATCGCATCTATGGCTTGCTGTTCAATCTTTGTCATCCGACCACGAAGTTCACGAGACGTCCAGGAACATGAACGATTCTGCGTTCTTCAACACCATCTAGATAACGGGCCACATTGTCCTCCTCACGGGCTGCGATGATTACATCGTCCTCAGCAGCATCCTGCGGGACGCTGATAGTACCTCTGAGTTTACCGTTCACCTGAACCGCTACACTAACCTGGCTCTCGATAATCTTGGATTCATCGAAAGAAGGCCAATTAGAACCCTCGAATATGCTCTCTTTGTGTCCGAGGTGTTCCCAGAGTTCTTCGGCAAGGTGTGGCGCGAATGGAGCGATCATCGTGATAAGCGGTTCCACTTCAGTTCGAGTGGCTTGTCGCCCTCCAGATCGGATTGCGTTCAAACATTCCATCATCGCTGCTATCGATGTGTTGTAGCCGAGTTCCGGGACTTGTTCAGTCACTTGTTTGACTGTCTGATGGACTTTCCGCTCCACATCAGGATCTGGTGTGCCTTCAGTTGCGGTCAATGCAGTGTCCCAAAGCCGATGCAGGAAACCATAGGGACCTTGGATTCCCTCTGTTCTGTAGTCGCCACCTTCCTCAAATGGTCCTAGAAACATGAGGTAGATCCGGAATGCGTCAGCTCCAAATTCCTCAATAATCGGGTCGGGGATAATCACATTCCCCCGGCTCTTTGACATTTTCGCACCCTCAGCAATGATTAGTCCATGAGCACGGAATACATCATATGGCTCCTCAAAATCCAAATAGCCCAGATCTTTCAATACCATTGTAAGAAAGCGTGAATACAACAGGTGGAGCACTGCATGCTCGTTTCCACCGATATACGTATCAACCGGCAACCAGCGTCTAGTGATCTCAGGGTCGAATGGGGTGTCCTCAAAGTCAGTCGACGGATAACGCAGGAAGTACCACCCCGAATCCAGGAAAGTATCCGATACGTCAGTCTCTCGCCTTGCTTCTCCTCCGCACTCAGGGCATGTGGTCTGATACCATTCCTCTACCCGGGCTAGTGGGCTCACGCCCGAGTCATCTGGTTTAAAATCCTCTACCCGAGGCAGAATCACGGGCAGATCTTCTTCAGGAACCGGAACGGAACCACAGTTATCGCAGTGGATGATAGGTATGGGTGGTCCCCAGTAGCGCTGTCGAGAGATACACCAGTCGTGCAGACGGAAGTTGACTGTGCCCTCACCCCATCCGTGACTCTCTGCCCATTTAGTGAATACTCCAACGGAGTCAGAAACGTCCGTTCCATCAAATTCACCAGAGTTCACAAGGCAACCCGGACCGATATACGCTTCTGATAATGGTGTGTCTGTGCTTTCTTCTGGCCCTACTACTACCCGTTTAATCGGAAGATTGAACGCAGTGGCAAACTCAAAATCCCTCTGATCATGACCGGGCACTGCCATAATCGCACCGGTTCCATAATCCATCAGAACATAGTCAGCAATCCAGATCGGGATTTGTTCTCCGGTTGCAGGGTTCGCACAGAAACCACCCGTGAATGCACCAGTCTTAGATTTGTCGGTTTTTTGCCGTGTAACCAGATCACTTTTCCGCGCTTCTTCCCGGTACTCGGAAACCGAGTGGCGGTGCTCGTCATCTGTCACCTTATCTACCAGAGGGTGCTCGGGAGAGAGCACCATATAAGTGGCGCCAAAAATTGTATCTGGCCGAGTAGTGTAGACCTCAATGTTGTGTCCCGTGTCACGGTCATCCGGGTAGACAACAGAAAAGTTGAGTCTTGCACCTTCGCTTCGCCCTATCCAGTTACTCTGGGCCTTCAAGGTGGTTTCCGACCAATCAATGAAGCCAAGATTATCGAGCAAGCGTTGTGCGTAGTCCGTGATCTTAAAGAACCACTGCTTGATCTCTCGTTGTTCGACCGGGGTAGTACAGCGCTCGCAGGCGCCTGTGATAACCTGTTCATTCGCGAGCACAGTCATACATGAAGGACACCAGTTAACGGGAGCCTTCTTTTGTTCCGCGAGGCCGGCTTCAAAGAGCTTAAGGAAGACCCACTGGGTCCACTTGTAGTAAGATGGATCAGTTGTATCTAGAGAATGTTTCCAGTCAAACATCCCACCTATACGCCTGAGTTGTCGAGTGAAGTTGTCGACGTTTGCTGGTATCAGGTCCATCGGGTGTGTACCGATCTTCAAAGCGAAGTTTTCGGAATGAATTCCGAAGGCATCGAAACCCATCGGTTCAAAGACGGTTCGACCCTGCATACGAAAGAAGCGTCCATGCACATCTGCACCCGTAAATGCGTAGATGTTTCCTACGTGGAGCCCCTCAGCTGAGGGGTACGGAAACATCATGAGTTGGTAATACGGGTCCTTAGCGGACTTGAATTGCTCCATCGTCAAGGAGTTCGTGCCGCGCTCCTCCCAGTTGCGCTGCCACTTCTCCTCAACGGCGGAGGGGTTATAGCTGTCCCTCTCTTGGTTTGACATATCGTGCCGAAGATTCGATGACGCGGCTCATAGTATATGTATGAGCCCTGTGAGTATTCGAAAGGCACGTCAACCTACATGAGCCGGCTAAGTCACAGAAGGGCGGAATCTCGAATTATCGCTATCTTTTTTGGCCCACTGTTCTAAAACCAGCATTCTAAAGAGTCGATGATTGGATAGTTGATGGATAACCAAAGAAAAAAAATCTCGGGTGCAAGCTTAAGCCATGCATTTGAAGAGATCATTTGGCCTCGGAGAAAGCTCATCTTCGTGGGCCTTCTCCTGATAGTCCTAAACCGTGTCAGCGGCCTCGTCTTGCCCGCTTCGACCAAGTACCTGGTTGATAACGCCATAGTAGCAGGCGATATGGATATGCTTTGGTTGATACTCGGAGCAGTCAGCCTGGCAGTGCTAGTCCAGGCTTTAACTTCGTACGCCTTAACCTTGCTTCTCTCGGTCGAGGCGCAGCATCTGATTGCCAGCCTGCGTTCTCAAGTCCAGAAGCATGTTCTCCGGCTTCCGGTACGAATCTTCGACAATACGAAATCTGGAGAACTGGTTTCACGAATTATGGACGACGTTGAGGGCGTTCGAAATTTGGTCGGGACCGGCTTAGTTCAGCTTGTTGGGGGAGCCATTACTGCGATAGTTGCCTTCGTGTTTTTGGTACTCATTGACCCGGTTATGACGCTACTGGCGCTGTGTCCTCTTGCTGCCTTCGCATTTGTCTCATTCAGAGCGCTTAAGACACTAAGGCCAGCATTTCGTGAGCGTGGTCAAATCAGAGCAGAAGTGACGGGAAGACTTACTGAAACACTAGGTGGCATACGTGTGATCAAGGGATTCCACGCCATTCATAAGGAAGGCGAGATCTTTCATGCGGGTGTGCTGCGGATCTTTGAGAACGTGAAGACGACACTCACCACCCAGAGTATGCTCACAAGTATGGGCACATTCATTCTTGGGTTAGCAAGTGTGCTAGTTATGGGGTACGGTGGCCTTCTCATTGTTCAGGGTTCACTTACCATCGGAGAACTTTTCTCGTTCACGCTTTTTCTGGGGTTCCTGCTTGCTCCGATTGTACAGTTCGCGAACATAGGCACTCAGATGACTGAAGCGTTTGCCGGGCTCGACCGCACCTCAGAGCTCCTGAGCTGGCCGAAAGAGGATGACGATCCGGATCGCATAGTTGTGATGCCAAAAATCGACGGACATATGTCATTCGAAGATGTCTATTTCCAGTATGAAGAGGATAAGCCAGTTCTCAAGGGAATCACATTTTCTGCGACCCCAGGGACTGTGATCGCTCTTGTTGGAAGCTCTGGTTCTGGAAAAACGACGTTGGCTGGATTGGCTGCGACATTTCTTGAGCCAGACCGCGGACGAGTTTTAGTGGACGGTATTGATCTTCGCGAGGTTAAACTCTCAAGCTACCGAGATCAGCTTGGTCTTGTACTGCAAGATGATTTCCTGTTCGATGGGACAATCAGAGAGAACCTGCTTTTCGCACGACCTCAAGCAGCGGAACGTGAGATCGAAGAGGCAGCAGAGCAGGCGTATGTGACTGAATTCACCACTCGCTTTCCAGATGGACTAAATACGGTGATTGGTGAGAGGGGAGTGAAGTTGTCTGGCGGCCAGAGGCAGAGAGTGACTATCGCTCGTGCAATCCTCGCAAACCCAAGGATACTGCTACTTGATGAGGCGACTTCAAGCCTCGACACGGAAAGTGAAGCTCTGATCCAGAAGAGTCTTAATCACCTGCTTCAAGGTCGTACGACCGTGGTAATTGCACACAGGCTCTCAACGATTCAGCGTGCTGATCTCATCCTGGTCATTGAAGATGGAGAAATCGTCGAGCATGGACACCATGACCAATTAATAGAGAGTAATGGCCGCTACTACCAACTCTACACACTACAGGCCAGGATTTAGGGCGTACCTTCTGGTAACAGGTCGAACGGATCTGAAACTGTGTCAATCGTGGTTCGGAACTCCTCAAGTAATCCAGCCAGGTCACCACCTCGCTCCTCAAGCATAAGGGCGAAGTCTGGCAGCCGATGGTAGTAACGGATTCGTGAGAGCAGTGTGGCATTGTTTAACGAGGTTTCCCGAAAACCTCGGAACGTGACCGACTCCAATGTCGGCGCTATTTCATCATCAAAGCGCACGAGTGCTTGTGTAAAGATCTCTTCTCTACGAGACATCTTGTCATCATAGGAGAGTTCCGGATCTTCGTATATTCCACCAAGGCCTACCGTCATTGAGTCGACGAAGACTGAAAAGCGCTGATAATCTCGCCAACGAGCCTGTGCACGCAGGCACTTAGAGGTGTCCGGGCCACCCCCATCACGTGTACAGAAGAACTGTGCGGCGCCAACTCGGCCCACAAAAGTGGCGAAGCTTTCATTAAATGTTACTTGCCCTGGAATAAAGAGGTATTGATGGGACAGCTCATGAAGGACTGTTTCAACCACTTCCACATCATCCGCCCGCAGCACAGTTGAGAGGATTGGGTCACTGAACCAACCCAAAGTACTGAAGGCGGCTGTGGGTCGAAGATAGGTATCGAACCCTTCCTGTTTGAGTTTGTCTTCCTCGTCTTGTGCGTCGTCTAGAGAGAAAAACCCTTTGTAGGGCACCCTTCCAATGATTGGGAACCACCACGTTTTCGGCTCTAGGCGGTCCTTATGGGATGCAGATACGACTAGTGCAAGTGTGTCCTGATCGAGTTGAGCGAAGGTCTTGTAGGCATCACCCACATTGATTCCCAGCTCACTTGTTGCAAAGCGGCGTGCTTCGAGTACAAACGAAAGCTTGCCTCGTGTTGCAGAATCGATGTTGGGATCACCTAGAACTTCTACGATGTCCTGTCGAGCTCGCAGAATTTTTAGCTCAGCGAGCCCTGCTTTCACGACATAGATAGGAGAGCACCCTCCGATGCTGATCAGCAAGATTATGAGGGTAGCTTTAATCCAACTACTTCTTCCTATCCACCAGTCTAATTTAGCTAGCACGTTAAACCAGTTCTTCGTCAACGTACGATCGAGCATCTGGATCCACCGCAATACGTAGTTCGACTAGGTCTACATCTGGTGCAATATCTAACGGAAGTTGTTTCGCTGCAGACTTGAGTGCTGCCTTTGCATCATCTGCTTGAACGATGAACGTATGGTACCTTTGCTGGCGCGCACCGTAGCGGACAGTAACCTGGAAGTTCATCATTCGAATCTACCGGTGATTCGTGGACTCATCTATCCTAACAGATGTTTCAAGGGCGAATTGTTTACCGTTTCTTGGTTGGTGTAGCTCGCTGTGTAGCACCAATTCTTGGGACCGGAACAGGAAAGATTGCTCGCGGATTTAAGGGAAGACTTGTTGCACACGAAGTACTAGAGAAATGGGGCAAAGAGAAACGTGATCCGCACCGCGCCACAGTATGGGTTCACGCTCCATCAGTTGGAGAAAGCATTCAAGCATGCGCGGTTATTGAGGCACTCCGAGCGAGGATTCCTAGGGTTCAGGTCGTTTTCACACACTTTTCCCCATCAGCTGTTGAATTCTCAGGTCGGATGCCTGTGGAAGTATCTTCTTATCTTCCTTGGGACTTAATAGGGACAACTGGAAGCGTCCTAGACGCAGTTCAACCCGACCTGCTCATTTTCAGTAAAACAGAGGTTTGGCCGGTTCTAGTTAGTGAGGCTCAGAAGAGATCTATACCTGTGGCATTGGTCGGGGGGAGTGTTCCATCTAATGCGGGGCGGCTCCGTCAACCAACCCGCAGCTTCATGAGGGCAACGTGGCAAGGGCTCACTCTGGCATGTGCAATAGCGGATGACGATGCAAATCGGCTACAAAGCTTAGGCGTGTCCCCTGAAGTGATATCTGTAACGGGAGACCCTGCTGTTGATGCGGTAGCACAAAGGGTTTCCGCTCTTGATGTAACGGCCAACCACTTAGCGCCTTTCTACTCTGATAATCGGCCTACGGTTATCGCTGGTTCTACGTGGAACACGGACTTAAAGAGATTACTGGTAGCATTGGAGATTGTTCGAACGGTAGTGGGTGAGATCCGAATAGTAATTGCCCCTCATGAACCGAGTGATTTCGGGGTTAGCAATCTCCGTGAGCGGCTAGAGAAAAGGAGTTGGTCGACTCGAACTTTGAAAGAGGTTGAGTCTATTGCTTCGGTTAGCGGTGTGGATGCGGTTATCATCGATCGAGTCGGAGTCTTACCGGACCTATATACCGTCGGTCATGTAGGGTACGTTGGGGGAGGATTCCATAGGGCTGGTGTCCATTCTGTCATTGAGCCTGCAGCTGCACGATTGCCGGTAATATTTGGTCCTCAGTACAGGAATAGTTCAGCCGCGATAGATCTTCTCAAAGAGGGAGCTGCAAAAGTAGTTACTGACGCAGAGGGGTTAGCGGATAGCCTTTTGAGCTGGCTGGAGGATACCAAAGAGCATAGCTACGCGGCGAACCGTGCATTCGGCTATATTCATGCTCATAAGGGTGCGGCTGAGCGCACCGTTGACGCCCTAACCCACCTCGTAGGGCCTTAAGTGCTATGAATGAAAATGTAGTTGTACCTGAGATTACGCCGGATGAACTAAACGAGCGATTTGAACTAGGACGTGTGCCAGTGCTACTGGATGTCCGGGAACTGTTTGAGCGTGAAATCGTGGATTTGCCGGACTATGGACAGCTCTCTATACCCACTGGTCAGTTCATAGAACGGATGGGGGAACTGGATCCTGAGAAGGAAGTTGTGGTGTACTGCCGGAGCGGGGCGCGCAGCGAGCAGGTTGCGAGATATCTAATGCAAAATGGATTTGAACATGTTTTGAACCTGCGTGGTGGGGTTCTCGGGTGGCGCGAAGAGGTTGATCCATCCCTGCCCACCTACTAGCAGTTCATATGCTTCGGGCTCCTGGGCTGATATTCGCAACTCTCATACTCTTAGCATGCAATGCTGGACCTTCCACGTCTGAATTCTCTGAGAGCCAAGCACAGAGCGGACCTGAGTCCTCCGATCTTGTAACATCGCCGATATCATCAACTGAAGAAGAAGTTGAGAATAGACTAGCCAACATAGGCGAAGAGTTCTCGGCTAACCCAGAGCTGCAGTCAGCAGTTCTCAGCGGGCCAGAGGATCACTTAAGCGATGAAAAAAGTGGTGAGCGATTTACCCGTCCTCCCGCCGTGAAGGGCCTGTATGTCAATGCATGGGCTGCTGGTTCGAGAACACGGATGGATGCACTCGTAGATATCGCTCAGCGTACAGAGGTCAACGCCTTTGTGATCGATATAAAGGATGCTTCCGGGTACGTTAGCCACAGTACCGAAGTTGAGTTCGCGCATGAGGTCAGCGCGACTGAAGAAATCAGGATTCGTGACCTGTCCGGACTGCTAATGAGACTGGAACAGGAACAGATTTATCCGATAGCCCGGATCGTGATTGTCAAAGACCCTATTGTCGCAGTTTCCCGTCCTGATCTCGCTGTTCAAGATTCTGCGGGTGGCGTTTGGATTGACAGTAAGGGCATAGTCTGGTTGAACCCATATAAACGCGAAGTATGGGACTATCATGTGGACTTAGCCCGGGAAGTGGCTCAGATGGGTTTCCCAGAAATCCAGTGGGATTACGTGCGTTTCCCAGATGCTCCAGAACAGGAACGTGAGCGAGCGGTATATCCTGGCGCAGATGGACTTAGTAAGACGGAAGCTATTCGTAACTTCTTGAGTTACTCACGGGTAGCGTTGGCAAGTGTCGGTGCCAGGGTGACTGCTGATGTTTTTGGACTCACAACGTCAGCTTCGCGCGATGTGGGCATCGGACAGTTGTGGGAATCCTTTATAGACGTTGTTGACGCCGCTTTGCCGATGGTATATCCCAGCCACTATTGGTCAGGGAGTTTCGGTATCGATACACCAAACGCGTATCCGTACGAAATCGTGAATAGTGCTTTGGGAGATGCACTTCGCCGTTCAGCCCAAGTTGACGGAGCAGCGAGCACGATACCGTGGTTGCAGGACTTTACACTTGGAGACCCCCCATATGGCTCCCCGGAGGTGCGCGCTCAAATTCAAGCGGCACATGATGCTGGAATCAACGAGTGGGTCCTATGGAATCCAGGAAGCCGCTACACTGAAAGTGCCTTGGAGCCAATCGGAGGCTTTCGAGAGGAGCCTCTCGTGCGCGTTGGTAATACTCTTATCCCCGTGTCGCGCAGATGGGAGTTGATAGACACTACCACGGTCTTGCCCGACACTCTCGACGGACGCTGAACTCAAGGTATGTATGTCTGAAGAGTAGGGCGCCACGAATAAGACATTGAGCCTTTCGGGGGAGTTAGCCAGTAGTCGGGGCGAACTGGAGTTCATGAAGTCGCGAGTAAATGCCATCTAAAGCGAGAAGGTCTTCGTGGGTGCCCTCCTCGTGGAGTTTCCCTTTGTGGAGCACCAGGATGCGATCGGCGTTTTGCACTGTTGAAAGACGGTGCGCGATTACTAATGACGTACGGTTGTTGAGTAATTCTTCAGTAGCTGACTCGATTCGTGCTTCGATCTTTGAATCGACGGAACTCGTTGCTTCGTCAAGCACGAGAATATCCGGGTCAAAGGCGAGTGCACGTGCAAAACTCACGAGCTGTCGTTCTCCAACGGAAAGGCTGGATCCACGCTCCCCAACTGGCTGGTTGTATCCTTCAGAGAGACGCTCTATAAACCGCGATGCCCCAATTCTCTTAGCTGCATTGCGGATAGCTTTTTTAGAAATATCAGGTGAACCAAGGCGAATGTTATAGCCCACATCTTGACTGAAAAGAAAGACATCTTGGAGCACCAGCCCAATTCGGGCGCGTATATCTTGAAGTTTCGAATGCTGTATCGGGGTACCATCAAGTAAGATCTGTCCGCTGTCGACATCATAAAAGCGCATCAGAAGGTTGATGACCGTAGTTTTTCCGACACCGGTATGTCCCACAATCGCAACCTTTTCACCGGAACCGATAGTAAAGCTCAAGTCCTTCAGGATCCAATCAGGTTTTCCGTCTCGGTCTTTTCCATATGCAAACCAGACATTCTGGAATTCGATCTGGCCGTTGGTCGTAGCTGGTAGTACAACTGGGTTTTCCGGATCCTCAATGATGTTTTCTTCATCGAGTAGCTTGAAAATGCGCTCGGAGGACGCCATCGCACCCTGGAGCAAGTTGTACTTTTCGGACAGATCCTGTATCGGTCTGAAGAAGCGTCGAGCGTACTGGAGAAATGCTGCAAGAATGCCGACCGTGATTGCGCCGTCTAGAGTTCTCAATCCTCCGTACCAGATGATCAGTGCAAGTGCGAATGCAGTGAAAAATTGAATAATCGGGAAAAAGAGGGCGTAGTAGGTAATCGAACGGAGGTGAGCATCCAAATAAGATTGGTTGAGTTCAGCATGAAGATCGGCCTGTTCCGCTTCATGGTTAAACAATTGGACAACGCGAATTCCAGTGAATCTCTCATGAATAAAAGCATTGAGCTTCGCTACCCGGCCTCTTATGTCTCGGTATGCGCTTCGGATTCTTGCACGAAATAAGAACGCTGTAATAAAAACGAAGGGTAGGACGCTAAACGAGACTAGTGCGAGCCTCCAATTCATATTGAGCATCGCGGCAACTATGAAGCCCAGTGTGAACACATCTCCAAAAACCGTGACGAGGCCTGAACTAAATAGCTCATTCAGTGTTTCAACGTCGTTTGTGATCCGAGTCATCAGTCGGCCTACCGGACTCTTATCGTACAGCCGGAGGTCCATCCGTTGGAATTTTCGAAAAATCTCGGTGCGCAGGTCATACATTACGGACTGGCCAAGCCATGTTGTAATTACACCCTGCACGTAGGTAAGTATGGCTCCTAGCAAAACTGCAGCGATGTACCCTCCTGCCAGGAGAGCAACGAAACTTCTGTCTCCGCTCGGGATCGCCTCGTCAATAATGATCTGTGTCAACCAAGGTCCGACTACCTGGGTTGCAGATGCGAGGATCAGCACGGAGACCGCTACTGCTACCCTCCACTGGTACGGCCCTAGGTAGCGGAGTAGGCGCTTCATCAGGCGCGCGTCGTAAGCTTTACCGAAGACCTCTTCGTCAAGTGTATTCAATTCGGTCATCGATACGCGGAGTTGTGGGGCAGTGCGATGCGTACCCGAACTTTAGTCCAGTAGATCCCCGGCGCCAAAGAGTCTGGGTCCTCCCACAGGTCTCTTGAGGTGATATCGTTGGGCATGAGAGATCCGATCCGAATTCGCGGAGCACGACAACACAACCTCAAGAACATTGACCTCGATCTACCAAGACGGTGCCTGACTGTCATCACTGGCCCATCGGGTTCCGGCAAGAGTTCACTGGCGCTAGACACGTTGTTTGCTGAAGGTCAGCGGCGATATGTGGAGTCATTGTCGACTTATGCAAAGCAGTTCCTCGAGCGCATGGAAAAGCCACATGTAGATGCTGTGGAGGGCATTTCTCCCGCGGTAGCGATCGAGCAAAAAAACCCCACAAAGTCGAGCCGTTCAACGGTGGGGACTGCTACGGAGGTTTATGACTATCTCCGGTTGCTCTGGTCCCGGGTTGGGCACACACACTGTCCTGAGTGTGATCGACGGGTACGCCCGGACACGGTAAGCGAGGGGGTAGACCAGGTCCTCTCTCTCCCTGAAGGGACGCGCATCCAAGTCTGTTTTCCGCTTCCCCGAAGTAGTGAAGTAACACATGAGGCTATCGTCTCAAACCTACGTGCGATGGGCTTTCTGCGACTTGTTGCGGATGGCGTTGCACTTGACCTATCCGGCCCTGAAGCTGGAGATGTGAAAGGGTTGGATGTGGATCTTAGCGGGGCATCTGAGCTCCTGGTTGTCGTCGATCGTCTCAAAGTTCAACCCAGTCTAAGGGATCGACTAGCCGACTCTCTTGGAACCTGTTTTGTGGAAGGAGATGGGGAGGCCATTGTGGTGGCTGTGATCGAGACGGAAGAGCGGCGCTTGCTCTTTACTGAGCGGTTTCGTTGCCCAGACCATCCACAGGTCGTGTTCACTGACCCGTCACCACAACTCTTCTCTTTCAATAACCCTTTTGGCACCTGCCAGGTCTGCACGGGCTTCGGAGCCACGCTTGACTATGATGTGGATTTGGTTGTACCGAGCGGGGAGGTCTCTATCTCGGATGGTGCAGTCGACCCCTGGGCTAAGCCACGATATCGTCGAGAGCGAGAAAAATTGAAGACATTCGCGATCGACGAGGGTGTTTCGATCTACTCACCCTGGGACGAGCTGCCAGAAGAGTTCCGTAGTAAAGTCATGTTCGGGACAAAAGGCTTCCGGGGAGTGATTCCATTCTTGGTCTCAAAAGAGAAGAAGCGTTACAAGCAGTACATTCGGGTTTTTCTTCGCCAGTATCAGAGCCCGAACATCTGTCGATCCTGTAGTGGTTCGAGAATTCGACCAGAAGCTCTATGGGTGCAGGTTGGAGGTTGTCCAATCTCTGAAATCTCTGTACTCCCACTAGAGGAGCTTGCTCCATGGCTTGAAAGTCTTGAGCTGTCGAAGATGGAAGAGCAGGTCGCTGAGACGATCCTGCGAGAATTGAAGTCGCGTGTTGCATTTCTATGTGATGTCGGCCTGGGATACCTTGCCTTAGCCAGGCAGACTCGAACCCTTTCGGGCGGAGAGGCTCAAAGGATCAACCTCGCGAACTCTTTGGGTGCCGCTCTGGTTGAAACTCTCTATATCCTTGATGAACCCACTATCGGGCTGCACCCGAAGGATACCAGTGCTCTTCTTGATCTGATCAAACGTCTTCGTAACGCGGGTAACACTGTTGTCGTGGTGGAACACGATACTCAAGCTATTCGATCTGCAGATCATATTGTGGAGCTCGGACCAGCATCAGGTGAGCAGGGAGGAGAAGTTGTCTTTGAAGGCCCACCTAATGAGCTCGAGGGCAAGGATACCTCAACCGGACGGTATATATCAGGGCGCTCTATCGGCCCGTCACCTAAGACCAACCGCCGGGTGAATGGAACATCCATTTTTCTTAAAGGAGCCCGACTGCACAACTTGAAAGGAATCGATGTCGAAATTCCTTTGGGTACTCTGACAGCTGTCACGGGTGTGTCAGGTTCGGGAAAGTCGACCTTGGTACATGATGTGCTTTACAGGGCCGCAGAGCGTGAGTTGGGCGGCGTGAGTTCCGTGAAAGAACACCTGGGTGAAGTCACAGGTGAATATGAAGAACTGAAGGGGCTTACAGGGTTGGAGGACGTGGTTTTAGTAGACCAATCTCCGATCGGCCGTACACCTCGCTCTAATCCAGCAACCTATATCAAAGCTTGGGAGCATATCCGCAAACTGTTTTCCGCCAACCACTTAGCTAGAGAACGGGGTTACGGACCTGGGCATTTCAGCTTTAACGTAAGTGGTGGGAGATGTGAAGTGTGTAAAGGTGCCGGCCAAGTGAAGATCGAAATGGTTTTCATGGCCGATGTATATGTGGGTTGTGATACCTGTGGTGGGGCTCGCTATAACCGCGAACTTCTCGAAGTGCGGATTCGTGGCAAGAATGTGTCGGAGATACTCGAACTAACAGTGACCGAGGCGATTCGCTTTTTTATTCGCGAGCGGAAATTAGGGCAGAAGCTTTGGCAGCTAGAGCAAGTTGGACTCGGATACCTGCGCCTGGGACAAGCTGCGACAACACTCTCGGGCGGGGAAGCTCAGCGCTTGAAAATTGCTCGAGAATTTACCAGTGCTGCGGGCAAAAGGGGCAGGAAGCTGTATATACTCGATGAACCAACGACTGGGCTTTCGGGAGAAGATGTAGCAAAACTGCTAGAAGTGTTGGATAGATTGGTGGCTGGCGGTAACACTGTCGTGGTTATCGAGCACAACCTTGATGTGGTCAGTGCTGCAGATTGGGTCATTGATTTGGGTCCGGGAGCTGGTGCTCGGGGTGGTGAGGTAGTGGCGATGGGTACGCCAGAGAGGGTAGCGGAAGTTCCTGAGAGTGTAACTGGACAATATCTAGTGGATTTGCTGAGTTAGGCGACCCCCATTCTTCAAAAGAGTCAGACTTTGACGTACTGCGTACTAGTGGCTTCTTAGAATTCTTCTATATGTCAGCATCGCCCCCGATTTCCGTATTACTTCCTGTGCGAAATGGAGTGGAGTACCTGCCTGAAGCGATCGCCTCTATAGAGGCCCAGACCTATAGCAATTACGAGGTTGTCGCCGTTGATGATGGGTCCTCAGATGATTCGTGGTTTGTACTTCAAGACTGGGCTAGCCGTGATGAGCGTGTAAGAGTATTCCGACAGGAGCCCAAAGGGATTGTCCCAGCACTTGAGTTTGCACGCAGTGAAGCTACTGGGGCTTATCTGGCGAGGATGGATGCAGATGACATTGCTGACCCCACCCGCTTTGATTTGCAGATTCAACTAATGCAGTCAGATAGCTCTCTGGCGATCTGTGGATGTGAGATAGAGTACTTCCCTGCCGAGAAGGTTCGGGATGGTGCACTGCGTTACCAGAGTTGGCTGAATGCACCGGCTACACCCGAAGAAATCGAGAAGGAAATTTTTGTTGAATGCCCATTACCACACCCTGCATTCTTTATGCGAGCCGATGCCATTGAAGAAGTAGGAGGTTATCAAGATCTGGGTTGGCCTGAAGACTACGATCTTCTGCTCAGGGTGTGGCGATCAGGTGGACGCCTAGGAAAGGTGCCTGCTGTGCTTATGCAATGGAGAGAAGCTCCAGAACGCCTGTCACGGATCGATAAACGGTATTCCCTTGATGCGTTCCGTCGATGCAAGGTCCACCATCTAGTCTCTGCTTTTCCCTCGGCAGTAAATGGTGTGCTGATTTGGGGTGCGGGAAGAGTCGGCAAGGGCTTCAGTCGGGAGTTAGCCCAGGTTGGGGTACCGGTCATCGCCTATGCGGAGGTGAGCCCTCGCAAGATTGGACAGAATATACATGGTGCGCCGGTCCTAGACGCGGATGAAGCCCTTAGGTTGAAGGATGTTTTACATCTTGCTTCGGTGGGCCAAGAAGGAGCTCGCCAGACGCTGAGAAACCTGCTTTCCGGGGCTGGCTATAGCGAGCTAGAAAACTTCGTCGCTATGGCATGATTTGATAGCGAAAAAGCGTTATTTTTATAGGCCTTGGTAAGGACTAGCCAGGCGAATGAATTGAGTTCTCCAAAGCCACCAGGAAAGTTGAGCTTGCCAGACCTTTACCAACCCTCCGAGTGCCACACAAAAGCAGGGGTAGATCGGCAGCTTAGGTCATTACTGATCCCGGCCGAAAGTGAACTCTAGAACAAAGCCATATCGCTGCCTGAGCTACGCGCATGGTGCTCGGACGGCGGTTTGTCTGATATGAAGCGTAGTAAGAAGCTACCCCGCATTCTACTAAGACTATCGACTTGTCAGCCCACGAAGTCTTGTAAGGAAAAAACGCATGACTGAAGAGATTGATCTCGTAGGAGAGAATGGTCAGGGCGAAAAGGTTTTTTCGCGTCTCATAGAGGACGAAATGCGAGAATCCTTCATCGATTACTCGATGAGTGTGATTGTGCAGCGTGCTTTGCCAGATGTGAGGGATGGCCTGAAACCGGTGCATCGGCGGATCCTATATGCAATGGGTGAGTTGGGGCTAAGCCCGGGTCGACCATTCAAGAAAAGCGCGACTGTCGTGGGAGATGTGCTTGGGAAATACCATCCCCACGGTGACTCCTCGGTCTACGATTCAATGGTGCGGATGGTGCAGGATTTTTCACTCCGCTATCCACTGGTAGATGGTCAGGGAAATTTCGGCTCAGTAGACGGTGACTCGGCAGCAGCCTACCGGTATACAGAAGCCCGTCTGACACGCATGGCGATTGAGCTTCTTGCCGATATAGATAAGGAAACGGTCGACTTCACCCCGAACTTCGACGGCAGTGTGGATGAACCGTCAGTGCTACCGGCTCGCGCACCGAACCTTCTCATAAACGGTTCTTCTGGCATTGCGGTTGGAATGGCCACGAATATCCCGCCTCACAATCTGAGAGAAGTTGTCGATGCAACAATCGCCCTCATTGATGATCCAGATATACCCCAGGAGCAGCTAGAGGGCATCATTCCCGGCCCAGATTTTCCAACTGGCGGTTTTGTTTGCGGCCAAGAAGGAATTCATGATGCGTACAGAACCGGAAGGGGACGCATCGTCATGAGGGCTCGGGCGGATGTTGAGACGATAGGAGACGACCAGGAACGGATCGTAGTGACTGAGATTCCTTTTATGGTCAACAAGTCCAGGCTAATAGAGCAGATCGCACAACTCGTGCGTGACAAGAAGCTCCCGGATATCAGGGATTTGCGCGACGAGTCAGACCGTGAAGGAATGAGGATTGTTATCGAACTTAAGAGAGATGCTGTCCCGCACATTGTGTTGAACAGATTGTACAAGCACACGCAGATGCAATCGACGTTTGGTACGATCTTACTCGCGCTCGTTAACGGACAGCCAAAGGTGATGCAGCTTCGCGAGATGCTTCTTCACTTCGTGGATCACCGGCATGAGGTCATAGTCCGTCGGAGCGAATTTGATCTCCAACGGGCCCTTTCACGAGAACACCATCTTGAGGGGCTTAAGATCGCGGTTGATAACATTGATGAAGTCATCAAAGTCATCCGCGGCTCAAAAGACTCGAAGATTGCTGCTACTGAACTCCGTGAGCGATTCGAACTCTCCGAGTTACAGGCCAAAGCCATACTCGAGATGCGCCTGTCTCGTCTTACAGGTCTTGAAATTGAAAAGCTAGAAATTGAACTGACGGAAGTACGAGAGCTAATTGAGGATCTCCGTGGGATTTTGGGATCAGAAGATCGTCGGATGGGAATCCTCAAGGATGAACTGTTGGCAGTCTCAGAGAAGCACGGCAATGACCGGAGGACTGAGATAACGGCAGCGGTGGGATCGTTCGATGTGGAAGACCTGATTGTTGAAGAAGACATGGTCATCACGGTGTCACGTCAGGGATATGTGAAGCGGCTTCCCATTGATACATACCGTGCCCAGCGTCGAGGTGGACGAGGGTTGCGTGGCATGGGAACTAAGGATGAGGATTGGGTGGAACATCTGTTCGTCGCTTCAACGCACGACTATTTGATGATCTTCACTCGACGCGGACAGTGTTATTGGATCAAGGTGTGGGAAATCCCCGTCGGAGGACGGACGGCACGCGGTAAGCCGATCATTAACTTGCTGAACCTCTCAGATGAAGAAGAGATCGCATCAGTGGTACCTGTGCGTGAATTCTCTGAGGATAGGAACCTCTTGTTTTGTACCAGGCTCGGCGTGATCAAGAAGAGCGCTCTTTCAGCGTACGGTAATGTCCGGTCGGTAGGCTTGAATGCTATCAACATCAAAGAGGGTGATGAACTGATAGACGTTCAGATTACATCTGGAGAGGATGAGATTATCCTCGCGAGCCGAGATGGGAAGGCGATCCGATTCAATGAAGGGGATGCGCGTCAAATGGGACGTGCTACTGCTGGTGTGAGGGGCTTGAGTCTTCGAGAAGGGGATTTTGTTGTGGGCATGGTTGTGGTCCGTCCCGATTCAACCTTGCTAGTGGTGTCGGAGAAGGGGATGGGTAAAAGGTCAAAGGTTGACGCATACCGGTTACAGAAACGGGGCGGGAAGGGGGTTATCAACCTCAAGACAACCGATAAGAATGGTTTGGTCGTAGCGGTCAAGGCAGTTTCGGAAGAAGAGCAATTGATGATGATCACTCGCCGAGGAGTCGTGAATCGCCAGCGCGTATCGGAGATCTCAGTAATTGGGCGCGCCACCCAGGGAGTAAAGTTGGTCAATCTTGATGACGGTGATGCCGTTGTGGATGTTGCCCGTGTTATTACCGAGGATGCAAATGGTGAGGGTTCGGACGATCTCAGTGATGAGGACTCAGTAACTTCGGAGACTGACGGAGTCGAGGCTTGAGCGACATCCTACAAGGTGAAGGATTAGTGGGCCTCACAGAGGTGGAAGCTGCAGCACGTCGGTTGGCCGGTGTAGCGGTACGAACTCCACTATTGCCGTCTGATATAGTTTCTGAGCTTACTGGGGCCAATGTTCGACTCAAGTGCGAGAGCTTGCAGCGCGCAGGTTCTTTCAAGATCCGTGGGGCATACAACTTCGTTTCTCAACTTTCTGACGAGCAGGTTGCGTCTGGGATTATCACCTATTCGTCTGGGAATCACGCTCAGGCCGTTGCCTTGTCAGGAAAGTTGAGAGGTGTAAGAGCAGTCGTGGTGATGCCGACTACAGCTCCAAAAGTAAAACGTGATGGTGCAGAACGCCTTGGTGCTGAGGTGATCTACGAAGGTACGACTTCACTCGAAAGACGGGCTAAGGCGGAAGAGATTGCTGAGGAACAAGGGCTCGTTATTGTGCCACCTTTCGATCACCGCCACATCATTGCTGGACAGGGCACAGTCGGTTTGGAGATTGCCCGAGAATGGCCAGACGTTGATCTGGTGTTAGCTCCAATCGGTGGTGGGGGGTTGGCAAGCGGTGTAGCGGCATCGATCAAGAGACTCTTACCGACTGCACGGGTAATCGGTGTTGAGCCCGTAGGGGCGGCTTCGATGAGAAAGGCGCTTGATGAGGAAAGGCCCGTGGTTATTAAGCAGATCGATACGATCGCTGATGGATTAGCACCAGTGATGGCTGGAGAACTTACGTATGAGCATGCTTTCAGCCTTATGGATGACGTTGTCACTGTCTCAGATGATGCAATCCAGGAGGCCACTTCACTTTTAGTGAGCAAACAAAAGCTCATAGTGGAGTTCTCAGGTGCAGCAGCAACTGCTGCCCTAATATCGAAGGCAGTTGAAGCACAGGACGCACGTGTTGCGATCGTGATAAGTGGTGGGAACCTTGATCCTACATTAGTAGCAGGAGTGGCTTAGTCGTTAGATGCGGAGAGTCGCTTTTTTTGATATTGATGGGACTCTAATGACTGGAGGCCCTGCGAAGAATGCCTTTTGCGGGGCGATGATCGATACGTTTGGGACCGTTGGTAATGTTGAAGAAGTAAGTTTTGGTGGTAAGACGGATCCCCAAATCGCTCGAGAACTCCTAGTAGGAATTGATTATAGTGTCGACCTGATTGAGGAACGATTTCCTTCACTCTGGCATTCCTACACAGAGCGGCTGGCAGATGAATTGACTCAATGCCCCATGCAGGTGCTGCCTGGAGTGCATGAACTCTTGAATATTCTCAAGAGAATGGACGATATCGGCGTGGGTCTGCTGACCGGAAATATTGCTCGTGGAGCACAACTCAAGCTCGACTCTGCTGGTCTGACAGAGCATTTTGTTCTAGGAAGCTATGGTTCAGACCATGAGGAACGGGAGCACCTTTCCAGGATCGCACTGCAGCGTGCTCGTGATATGTGGAACCCTGCGCTTTGTCCAGAGAACACAGTGGTAATTGGAGATACACCCCGAGATGTTGATTGTGGATTGGCGATTGGCGCACGTACGCTGGCTGTGGCAACTGGTAGCTTTAGCTCATCACAATTAGCTAAAGCTGGTGCCAATAGGGTCGTCATAGATCTGACTGATACGGATGAGATCGTTTCATACCTTGCATCCTGAACGACCAGTGCACGGTCCACTTAGCTTGATCAGCCCTTCACGTGGGAGCATCTTCAAGTCGGTAGTTTATCTAAGATTCGGTGCTACGCTGGACTGAATGTTGTTTCATACCCTGTACCTGCTTCAGGGCAGGTGATCAGCGCGGGAGTCAAAGGTGTCGAGAGCAGAAGAGAGGAGAGGGAGCCGCAGTAAAGGTGGCTCTGACATGACTAAGTTTGGAATGATCCTTGGGGTCGTTGCTTTGATTGGGGCTGGGTGGTTGTTCTGGAGTGTGCGAGGGAGTGTTCTTGGAACCCCAGCGACCGGGCCATTGCTCGAGCTAGATCTTGAAGATCGAGCTGTATACCAGCAGCTGGCTCAGGGGATTACTTCAGGAGATCCAACCGGCACGATAGGGATCATTGAGTTTGGAGATTATCAGTGTCCTGGCTGTGGCGGCTTCGCCCTCTCAGTCAAGCCCCAGATCGATCTAGCATTGGTGCAGACAGGGCGGGCTTATTTTCAGTATTTTGACTTTCCCCTAATAAATATGCACCCCCACGCTTTCCTTGCAGCCCGTGCTGCACGCTGTGCAGGCGATCAAGACCTTTATTGGGAGTATCATCAAGAGCTCTTTAGGAACCAGTCGAGTTGGTCGGGTAGGCAGAGCGCGGTTGGTGCCTTTCTTGGTTATGCTCAAGGATTAGGGTTGGACCAGGATACGTTTGAGGGATGCGTGAAGAGTGACAAATACGCAGATGTGGTTACTGCAAATATGAGTTTGGGCCAAGAAGCGGGTGTAAGCGGAACTCCGACCATCTTCCTTAATGTTAAGGGACAAGGGTTAAGGCCCGTAATGCGTAATGACTTCCAGTCGATAGAAGCGGCAATTGAGTCGGCCCTGGAAGACCTAGAGACAGCTGGTAACTGATCTAGGGACTACTAGAGAGACTAAGGAGGGATGGGGTGAGCGAAGACACTACCGTCCTGCATGCTTCTTCCCCACCCTTGAATCGCATGGTGATTGCGGTCTTGTCTATGGTCGGATTGTTTGTTGCACTTTATCTCATGGCACATAATCTGGGATTGACTGGCCCGATCGTTTGCGGCGTAGGGGACTGCGGGACTGTCCAGTCGAGTGTATATGCTAAAGTTGGGCCGATACCCGTATCTGCGATCGGCGTTGCAGGCTATCTGATCCTACTTTGTCTAGCCTATCTAGGGGTGCAGCCTATCCACCGGGAATCTCCTATAATCGGTGCCTTCTTGTTCAGTGGATCCCTGGTGGGCGTCACGTTTTCAGCCTATCTGACGTATTTGGAGGCATTCGTGATTGAGGCATGGTGTCAGTACTGTGTTATCTCTGCCATTGTAATGTTGTTGATCTTCTTGGCTGCATTACCGGAAGTGCCGCGGTTCATTCGGAGGGCCTCATGAGCAAGAATAAGACCAAGGTCCGCCTGCTCCTTGTCGACAACGGTGTATACCATCACGAAGACGTAGAGATTTTGACTGAGTTAATGGAGCAGCACCCTCGCTTGATTGACTGCTTGCGTGAAGATCCTGCAGTTCTGAAGCAGTTGCACGTGGATATCACTCGACTCTGTGCTGCCTACCGAACGGACTAGGAGATGCTTCTCAGGCTATAGTAATTGCTTGAGCCTGCTCCAGTGTCCATTCCTTGACAATTGGAGGCGGCCAAACACCCCGCCTAGCTTCACCCAGCAAGCGAGTTGCCTCCTCACGAGCACGGTCCGCAGTCGGTTGGTCGATTAGCCTATGACTGATTGCTTCTTCAAATTCATCTTCATCCAGAAGCTTTGCAGTGCCGTTCGGAGTCACCCATACATCCAGGTACAGATCGGTCGTGTACCAGACATGTTTTTCAATCTTCGGTGGCGTGATCACATTGGCGTAGAAGCCCGTGAATGTTCCGTCCGCACGGTGAAAACTTCCTATATCGTGCCAAGCTCCTGGGAATGTAAACCAAACCACTGCAGAACCGGGCTCTAGGGCAACTCGCCCGTCTATAATCATTGGAATATCGAGGTTGATTGCCTCAGCGAGCGTGACGATAACCTCCTGACGTTCTAGCACGACCCTCTGATGAAATATCTCTTCCCTATCTGGGGGTCTGCGGTAGTGGATACGGACTTGGGAACTACCAGTCAAGAACGTTCTGGAGAAACAGGTTCAACAAAAATATCCATGACGCCACCACATACGGCTGGGCTCCATGACACGAGGTCATCTGTCAGGTCTACATTGACCCGTTGGGCTTTCCCGGTCTCGATTACCCTGTAGGCTGCTTCGATAACTTCTGCTTCCCCACAACCACCTCCGACCGTGCCCACGAGGCCTGTATCAGGATCTACAATCATTCTAGCTCCGACTTTACGAGGAGTAGAGCCTTTTGTAGAGACAATCGTTGCCAGTGCACAACGGCGTCCAGCCTCTCGGGCAGCCTCTAGGGCTTGGGTTAGCGAACGATCATCGTCATGAGTCATTTGTCTTCCTTGAAAAATCTTTCCACGATGCGCTCAACACCCTTTAGTGAAACCCCAGTCCCTCCACGTCTTACCATAATGAGTTCTGCTGCTACCGCTACCGCGATTTCCTCAGGAGTTTCAGCACCGACATCGAGGCCTACGGGAGCGTGTATGCGGTCCAGCAGTGCATGTGCGATGCCTTCTTCGAGGAGTTGGACATATGTTGCGCGCACTCTTCGTCTGCTCCCGATCATACCGATATAAGCAGGTGGTGGATCCATTTGCAGTGCTCTGATAAGGCATGCGTAGTCGTACTTGTGGCCACGGGTGACAAGTAAGACATGAGAACGCGTGTGCAGCGGTGTATCGCGAAATGGGTCTGAGAAATCGGCTCGTATAACCTTCTCGGCACTTGGAAAACGTTCCTGAGTAGCGAACTCTGGGCGGTCGTCGATCACGGTAACCTGGAAGCCCAGCAGCGCACCTAAGTGTGCGAGCGGTTGAGCGATATGTCCTGCACCGACGACTACAAGTTCCTGAACAGGGCGTCGGATTTCGATATAAATCTCCAACGACTGATCAGCGACAGTCAGTTTGTGAAGCCCATCAGAGGAATGAGGATTTTCCAATATATCCTTCATTAATTGAATTACTGAATCAGTCCCCGATTCAAGGATGAGTGACCCTCGTAACTCTGGTTCCTCGTTCTCAATCACAATCAAGGCGATACGATTTCCAGTGAACTGGTTGTCGCCAACAACGGTCGATACAACGACACTGCCACCTCTTTCTGGAACCTCTACTAGGAGTCTTGTCGCTTCTGCTGGGTGAAGGGATGTCATGGTGAGTCACTGACGTTCTGCAGTGCGTATTCATACGACTCGGGTGTGTCGATATCAGCGAGAACTCCGGAATCATCGACAGGAATTAGGGCTGCCTCAGAGAGGTGTCTGTGCACAATAGTGCGCGCTCCCCCATCAAGAGCCGGGTCGTTGAGTTCATTAAATAGGTTGGCGCGAAAAAAGCTTGGGTGACCTCTGTCTCCTAAATATGTGGGGATGACTAATGGTGCTAAGGACTCTTTGGCGACAACTAGTAACTGCCGGATGGTGTCAACTTTCACCAGAGGATGATCCACCGGCAGATAAATTATCCCATCAAGTTTTGAGGTCATTTCACGAAGTGCGAGCCTCAGCGATGTGATTGGTCCTTCACCAGGATCGTGGTTAACTAAAACGTGGGCGTTCGTGCTGTGAGCTGCGCTTTCTATGTCAGGGTTATTTGGGACAACGACCACCACTGGAGCACATCCGCCCAAAGAGAGTACATCGACAGCCCGCTGTACAAATGTTTTGTCCGAGACCTCCATTAGTGCCTTGGGCTCACCCATTCGTTTTGATGTGCCAGCACATGGGACTATTCCTGCGATCATGTTCCGAACGCCTGGTAAAACGTTCGGTCACGATCGGCGAGGTCAATCAAGAGGGGCGCAGGAGTAAACCGAGTACCGTATACCTCTTCGAGCTTCCGGATATGGTAGAGAATGCTGCGGGGGTGCAGGGTGTCAGCGAATCTGAGCAGGCCGCCTCGGAAGGGCGGGAATCCGGTACCCATGATTAACGCGAGGTCAACGTGTTCCGCTCTTTGTACGATACCGTCTTCTAGTATACGGGCAGCCTCATTGATCATCTGGAATACTAGGCGTGAGCGGATTTGTTGATTCGAGAACTTCTGAGGTTCAGTTGGAGCGGGCATTTGTAGCTCACCATAAATCGATTCGTCAGGCCTTTCGTTGTGACCTTTCTCATATTGATAGAAGCCTTGGCCACCCTTCTTACCTAACCGATCTGTTGCAGAGAGTGCGACAAGAGTAAGCGAGGGATTGAGTCGCTCTCCAAAAGCTCTATGGAGTGATGCTCCCGCATGTGCAGAGATATCAAATCCAATTTCATCAATAAGCCTTAATGGGCCTATCGGCATGCCAAATTCTATAGCAGCAGTATCAATTTGCTGGATGCTTGCTCCTTCCTCGAGCAGGAATCCTGCCTCATTCAAATAGGGTCCGAGAACACGATTGACAAGAAACCCAGGACCATTACCGACTACGACTGGCACCTTGCCCAACTGCAGTGCGAAGGCGTAGACCGCTGCAATTGTTTTCTCGCTTGAATCCCGGCCTCTCACGATTTCGACGAGAGGCATTCGATGCACAGGATTAAAGAAATGCATCCCACAGAAACGGTCAGGTTGATTGAGGTTTTCAGCCAGCTTGTCTACTGATAGAGAGGATGTATTGGTAGTAATGATGCAATCGTTGCGCACGCATTCTTCTGTTTCCTGAAGGACTAATTTTTTGACATCCATCCGTTCTGCGACCGCTTCAATGATGACCTGGGCACTTGAGATCCCATAATATTCAAGTCCTCCGGCGATCAGCTCCATACGTTGGTTGGCTAGTCTTCTAGATAGCTTCTTGCGTTGAGTAGCTTTGTCAAACAGGCCCTTGGCATGGCGCAATCCAGTAGTGATGGCGTTGTGATCGATGTCTTTCATATACACACGTACGCCATTGTACGCAGCGAATTGGCCTATACCACCACCCATGATACCCGCCCCCAGTACTCCGAGGACTTGAATCTTACCGGAATCATTCTTGTTAGGATCTACACCAAGGCCTTTCCGGGCGGCCTCTCTGGTATGGAATACATGCAGAAGGTTTTTGCTCACTGAAGAGATGAAAAGCTCGGCTCCTAAGTGTGCTTCAGCTGCGAGACTATCCGAGATGCTCCCACTTAGATGCTTATCTAGGATGTCAAGAATCCGGAACGGCGCGGGGAAATGCCCTCCGGTTCGGGTAGTTACTCTCTTTCGGGCCATGCTTAACACGATTTTACGACCGAGCAGGGTATCATCCATTACTCTGCTCAGGAGGTCTTTTTTTCGTCTTGATGTCCTTGGTTGAAGCTCAACAGCATCAAGAGCGAAATCTCGGACCATTCTCTCAAAGAGGGCTTCAGGAAAAACTTCTTGAGCGAAGCCGATTTTACGGGCTTTCCGCGAGTCGATCTGCTTTCCAGTGAGCAGAAGCTCAAGGGCCGCTCGCAGTCCGACCAGCCGCGGTAAACGAGTAGTGCCACCCAATGCAGGCAATATTCCAAGAGTAACCTCTGGTAGGCCTATTTTCGTGGCCTTCGAATCCGAAAGGACTCGGTGCTGGCATGCCAACGCAATTTCAGTGCCCCCTCCGAGACAGATTCCATCGATCGCCGCTATGGTTGGGACTGACAAGTTCTCCAGCTTCCCGAAGATTGCTTGGCCAAGTTGAATTTTCTGCTCTACCTCTAGGGGATCCTCGAGCTTGGTGATTTCATGAATGTCTGCTCCTGCAATGAAAGAGCCTACTTTGCCACTCTGGATCACTAATGCCTGCACACGACCTTCATGTTCTGCTGCGTGAGCCTGATCCAGTGCTTCAGCGAGGTCACGCATAACGTCTTCAGCAAGCACATTGAGTTTGCGCTTTGGATCATCAAATGTGATCCAACCGACAGAGTCCGCATCGACCTTAAAGGTGGGGTTTACACCGCTAGCGCTGATCATGGGGCAACACAATCGCTTCCGAGACTCATAAAAGGAAGCCGCCCAGGCACTTGTTCGTGCCTGGGCGGCTTAATAGCAGTATTTGGGTATGCCCACTAGTGAGCGTGTTAAAGCTTAATTCGTTCCTCGGCATTAGCACGGGAAAGAGACACTTGAAGAGGCTCCCCTCCAATAACCTCAACAGGGATATTCCAATAGAGTTCTGTATAAGCAAGCTCGTAACGTGCATAGACCCAGTATTGGCCAGGTTTGACTTTCAGATTTTGTCTGGCGATACCAGAAGCATCCGTAGTGTCTGCTACTGCATCAAGACCGGAGGCTCGCCTCTTAGTATCAAATACTTCAAATGATCCTGAGAAAGCTTCATCACCCCAATTTTCCCGCATCATTCTAATGGTGTTAGAGGCTTCGATTGTACCCTCTTGCAGCCCGGTAAAGTTTTCAAACGACCGATTCATCTGGCGTTCTACGTCTCCAAGCTCTCCATCGAAATCATTCCACTCCCTGAATAGCACAACGTAGGTAGCTTCTCCGCGGTTATACTGCTCTAAGGCCGTAGTCAATTTCTGGAGTGTGTCTCGGATCAGGTTCCAGCGGTTCTGGTTATTCTGCCATTCCACCTGTGCTTCTTGAACCCGCTCTCGTTCCGCGATGAGTTCTTCAGGAATGGGAGGTTCTGGTGTGCCAAACGCGCTGGCCATCGAATCGAAGACTGCGTCCCGATCGTAGGGCAGAAGTCTCACTTCAATATCTGAAAGAGGTCGTGTAACCATTCCTTCCCCATCTGGGCTAGCTACATCAATCTCCATGGTCACTACGACTTCAGCCGGTCCGCACGCGGAGGCTGCGATCAGCAAGCTTAGGCTGAACAAGAGGAACCTACACCTCATATTTAAACTCCATGCGTCTTGTTTAGAAACAGAAGAGGGCGAAGGTACAGCGGTTGAAAAATAGCATCAAGCTTCCGGCAAGGATGTTTTACTGGAAGGTCATCAATAGCGTACATATTCAGGAAGGATAAAGTTAGCTGGGTTCTGAGCTATACCTTGAACACGGACCTCATAGTGCAGATGTGGCGAAGTTGCTATACCAGTACTTCCTACTCTCGCTATTACATCACCACGCTGCACTTCTTCCCCCTGGCTAGCGACCAACTCTGAAGCATGACCGTAGAGTGTCACATATCCAAAGCCGTGGTCGATTTCAATCGTTAGTCCGTATCCAACGATCCAACCTGCCTTAATAACCTTACCCTTAGCTGCTGCATAAATAGATGTTCCCTTTGGAGCAGAGATGTCTACTCCAGGGTGAGGGAGTGGTCGGTTGTGGATAGGGTGCATGCGGGATTCAGAATAACTGCTACTCAGCCATCCTGGAGTTGGTAAAATTGAGGGAGTCGATTCCAGCAGATCTCTGTGAGCGAGCAGCGAATCCGTGGCCTCTTCTAAGCTGCTAGACAGCAAACGGGCCCGGCGTTCCAGTTGGTTTAGATCGTACGACACTTCGAAGAGGTTCTCCGAAATGGATGGGTCAATTGTCCAGAGTGAGTGGGCTTCTGGTCCAACGAGTCCAGGTCCTCCTACGCCAGCTTGTAGGACTTCAGAGTCAATGGATTCTAGTCCGGCTATACTGCGGAAACGGGCGTCATCCTGAGCAATCTGATTGAGCGTCGACTCAAGATGGTCAACGCGCATCTGAAACTCCTGAAGTTCATCCTGAAGGACAGTATTACGAGTATCCAACTGAGCTGATCGTAACCGAGCGTATCCATCAACCCCAATTGTGAGAGCGTATCCAATAAGGATAATGGCTGCTAGCAGCCCTCCTCCAACTAGTACTTGAAGGCGGCGTGAGGACAGGGCGTATTGCTTGATGGTGCTGTGTCCGTCCCGGACTAACAGAAATGTCCACCTATCTCCGATCATCCGTTATATCGCTCTATACATTGGCAGAATCCTTATTTACACCGGAAAAAGTAGATGAGGGTTGAAGTGAGCGTCAACCCAAATCCCCAGCCCACGACGGCTCGATTCGTGGGAAAAGCGGATCACTTACCTCTAAACAGTGACCGGTAAGGTCGACTGTTAGAGAGGTTTCCAATGACGGAGGGCTATTAAGTCCGAGTCGAAGTGCAAGTTCAGCCATTTTACCTGGAGCGACAGGTTCTAAAAGGGCACAAAGCACGCAGAGGACCCGCACTAAGGTGGCTAAAGTCTCATCTAGTTCTTCTGCCGCATTGGGATCTTTGGCCTGTGTCCAGGGCTGGCGGTCTTCTACATAGACGTTTGCAGCTCTGGCTAGGTCCATACTAGCTGCGAGTGCTTCATGTATACGGTAATCAGCCATCGCATCATAATTACTAGCTAATGCCTTGCTGATTTCGCTGGAAAGGCCATCATCTTGGGAGGTAGGTACAATTCCGTCTCGGTACTTCGAGACCATTGAAATCGAACGACTCACAAGATTTCCAAGCACATTAGAGAGCTCATTGTAGCGCGTCATGAACCGTTCTGGCGTAAACGAGGCATCTGAACCAGTGGGCATCTCCCGAAGTAGATACCAGCGGACAGCATCGGTCCCAAAATCCTCTCGCAGGGCTAGCGGGTCTACTACGTTTCCGAGTGATTTGGACATTTTTGTGTCTCCCACGATCCACCATCCGTGAGATAAGATCTGCCGTTGGATTGGGAGACCAGCACCCATCAGTAGTGTTGGCCAGTAAACCGAGTGGTTCGTAAGGATGTCCTTGCCAATTAGGTGCAGATCGCAAGGCCACCAAGAATCGGAGACATCCTCAAACCCTTGCTCACCTGGTGATGCCTCAGGGTTAATCGCTCCTGAGGCCGTGAGGTAGTTAATTAGGGCATCGACCCAAACGTAGGCGACGTGGTCCTCATCGAAAGGTAGCGGTATCCCCCAGGACACCCGCTCCCTCGGTCGTGATATTGAGAGGTCAGCGAGTGGTTGCCTCAAGAAGCCCAGGACCTCGTTCCGTCTGATCTCCGGGATGATCCAGTCCGGATTGTCTTCGATGTGTTGGACTAGAGCGTCTTGATAATTACTCATCTTGAAGAAGTAGTTTTTTTCTTCTACGTACATAACCTTCCGGCTACAGATTGAGCAGGTGCCTCCTGGTCCGAGGTCTTTGTCAGTCCAGTAACGTTCGTCAGATACGCAGTACCACCCCGAGTATGTCCCGTCATAGATCTCACCACGGTCCCAGAGACGTTGCAGAAAGGCAGTTACCACAGCGATATGCTCAGGCTCTGTAGTCCGTATGAAGCGGTTGTGTGAAATCTCGAGAGTTTCCCACGCCTCGCCGAAGGCGGTCGCCATGGTATCACACAGTTCAATCGGCTTGATGCCCCGGCGCTCAGCCTCTTCCTGCATTTTTTGACCGTGTTCGTCAGTACCAGTTAGGAAGAAGACATCAGCTCCAGTTTGTCGACCAAATCGTGCGATTACATCTGCAAGAATCGTTGCGTAGGCGTGGCCGATATGAGGCTCTCCCGAAGCGTAGTAGATAGGGGTTGTAAGGAAGAGCCGCCTGGCATCACTCACTGCGCGACCTCTATCTCTAGTTGTTCGAGCGTCAACGTACGACGGGTGCCCTCGTCATCTTTGAGTAAGACGGTATCATTCCAGATATCGATTGTTACCACACGTTCTAGCCCCTTTCCCGTGCGGATCTTACGACCTTCACGAGGGAATCGCCGTCGGGCTTCGACGTAGGTACGGTGCTCGTACATAAGGCAACACATCAGCCTGCCACAGCATCCACTGATTTGAGAAGGGTTTAAAGAGAGACCCTGGCTTTTAGCGAGTTGAAGGCTGATTGGCTTAAGTTCGGGTAGCCATGTGGAGCAGCATAGCTCTCGTCCACAGCGTCCTACTCCACCCAGCATCGCAGCTTCATCCCGAACTCCGATCTGCTTTAATTGGATACGAGTCTTAAACTTGCTCGCTAAATCTCGCACGAGCTGCCGGAAGTCAACACGTTTCTCAGCTGTAAAGTAGACGGTCAGTCTATTGCGATCGAATTGCCACTCTGCATCTGACACCTTCATGTTTAATTGGTGCTTCGTTACCAACTTACGGGCTTCAATTCGCACTCTATCTTCATCTTTGCGGAGTGCCCGACTTTTCCCGATATCGTCTGAGTGAGCAACCCGAAGAACCTTCTTTTCTGGAGTTGGCGTTGCGCAACCTCCGTTCGAGGAGGAGCACTTCCTTTCAGCGATCACCCCCACGGCCGTTACTTGCCCCAAGTCCCTGCCCTGGTCTACCTCGACGATTACATCCAGGCCTGGACGCAGATTAAGGTTGGTGTAGCTGAAGTAAGCCTTACGATTCCCCTTGAACGAAATCTCCGCAAAACCGGACCAGGCTCTGTCGTCCCTCATGCTTTGCGCCATGCACCGATCGCTTCATATTTCGCCCACCGACTTTCGAGTAGTTGTTCAATTGTCAGTTCTACAAGCTCAGAGAGGACACGGTCTAAGGCATCTTCAAGATATGCCCCAGCAGCGTCCCAATCTGAATGGGCAGCACCTACTGGTTCAGGAATAATTTCGTCACATACACCGTGATCAAGCAGATCGTTAGCTGTTAACTGCAGAGCACCGGCAGCTTCTTCACGATGTTCTGCAGAGCGCCACAGTATTGCTGAGCAGCCTTCGGGTGAGATCACTGAATAAACTGAGTGTTCGAGCATCATAATGCGGTCAGTAACACCTAGGGCGAGTGCGCCTCCCGATCCTCCTTCGCCGATTATAACGCTTATAAGAGGTGTCTTTAATCGCGCCATTTCCCGGAGATTTGTCGCAATTGCTTCCCCTTGACCCCTCTCTTCCGCTCCAATACCTGGATAGGCACCTGGGGTGTCAATGAGCGTAACTATAGGTCGTCCAAATTTTTCCGCTTGTTTCATGAGACGGAGGGCTTTCCGGTAACCTTCGGGGTGAGGCATCCCGAAATTTCTGTCTAAATTTTCTTTCATAGTACGGCCCTTCTGGTGGCCGATCATCATGACTGTGCGCCCACGTATACGAGCCCATCCACCCACGATTGCTTGGTCGTCTCGGAATGCACGATCACCATGAAGCTCGATCCAATCGGTACATATGAGATTGATATAGTCGAGTGTGTATGGGCGCTGATCATGTCTTGCAACGAGAACTTGCTCCATAGGAGTCAGGTTTTCGTACGTTTGCTGACTAATCTCTAGGAGCTTCTCACGGAGAACCTCTACTTCGTTCGATACGTCGATGCCCTTGCGGTCAGCAAGGTCGCGTAGCTTATCGATCTGGACCTGGATCCCCAGGATGCCATTCTCGAACTCTAACGGCATGACCGGTTCCTTCCCCTCATATAACTGGCAGAGGCTCGCTCGAAGAATCGGAAGCTCAGCGCATTGTGAGAATCTCTATCCACAGAACTGTCCTGGGTGTCATGGCACCCTGATTTTGAAGTGAAAAAAAAGATATGAAGGCCTAGCTAGGGCGATAGGGGTTGTGATTCAGTCTGCTGCGACCAGAGTAGCTCGGATACGGGGTTCGGGGATAAAGAACCATACAATGAGACCCATCGCGAGCACAAAAATGGCTCCAAGTACCGTGTTTGAGCTATACCCCATTCCAGCGAAAAGAGGACCTGCTATAGCTCCACCAAGTGCGAAACCCATCTGTCCCAAAGCGACCGCTAAACTCATGAGCGAGCCGCGTCGGTCATCATTCACCAAAGCCGTGAGTAGTGCTGAGAACGGACTAGTCCTCATGGCTACGAGCATCATGATCAGGAAGAAGAAGACACATGCCATTATAGCATTGGTCACAAGTGGGACCGTGAGCAGCATTAGGGCTGAGAGCCCAATACATGCAAGGAGGATAATGCCCTTACGGCCTATCCGGTCTGACCACTTCCCAGCCTGAGGTCCCGTCAGGACATTGGCGATTCCACCCACTAAGAACATCAACGCTATCTCATTTCCAGAAATATTGAGATCTCGCTCGAGCCAGGTCGGGAGATAGACCGTGAAGATTGAAACTCCAAGGAACATCACGAAGTAGGCGATTGCAGCCCAGGCCACTTCCGGTCGACGTAGCATTGCGGCGTAATCTGCCGCTGCTTTTCGAACACTCAATGGCTCAAGTGATTGCTTCCCAGGAGGCTGTGGAACCTTGAAAAAGAGTAGCAGGATTGTCGCCGCCATCGTCACCGCGAAGATATAGAAGGGCGCTCTGAAGCCCCACTGGCCTGCTAGGACGATTCCGATCGGAATACCTACGATTTGGCCAAAGGCAGATCCGCTCATGACCCATCCGGTCGCCCAACCACGTCGTTCATAGGGGAAATAGTCTCCTATATAAGAGACTGCGGCACCACTCAACATTCCACCTGCCATGCCCGCAAACATCCGCACTGTAAGGAATGAGGCGTAGTCAGATACGAGTGTGTGTAGGATCAGTGCAACAGTCATGGCACCACAGCCCACCAGCAGAATCCGTCGTCGTCCGATACGGTCTGATACTGGACCAGAGAGGATCGCAAAGATGCCTACCATCAGAGAGTATACGGATACCAGTGTCCCTAGTGCGGCGTCTGCTATTCCGAGGTCATCGCCGATCTGAGGAAGGATCGGCGCGATAATCATGGTCTGGCTGGCCGAAGAGAAGACGAGCAACCAAAGTGTAAAGACAATGACGTACGGTGAGCTGGCCTTCACTCGCGATGGAGCACGAAAGCGTGGCGTTGCTGGGTGGGCATCATGACTAGATTGATGATGTCGACATGCTCTGGTGTATTTGCGACATATAGGATCGCATCAGCGATGTCCTCACCTGTGAGCGGCTGAGTTCCTTCGTAGACTTTATCGGCTCGCTCCTTGTCTCCATGGAAGCGTACCTCGCTAAACTCTGTCTCAGTCATACCAGGATCTACGCTTGAGACACGAATTCTTGTCCCGACGAGGTCAATGTTCATGCCTTCGTTAAGGGCCCAGACTGCAAATTTGGTCGCGTTGTATACTGCCCCCTTAGGGTAGACCCAGCGACCCGCAATACTACCGATATTGATTACATGTCCGGAATTGCGGCTGACCATGTGAGGGATGACTGCACGAGACACATAAAGCAGTCCTTTGATGTTGGTGTCGATCATGTCCTCCCAGTCATCGATTGATCCTTCATGCAACAGATCAAGCCCAACAGCTTTGCCGGCATTATTGATTAGGATATCTGGCACAAGGTTCGCGTCAGCAATTTCTTCTACGTACGCGGTAACTGCAGGCGAGTCAGTTACGTCGAGCCTGGCCGTGTGCACCTCTACGCCGTGGTCTTCGGAGAGACGGGTGGCCAGCTCTTCAACACGTTCGATACGCCTGGCGGAAAGGAGAAGATCAGCCCCACTTTCTGCAAAGGTGTTCGCACAAGCTTCTCCGATGCCAGCTGAAGCACCGGTGATAAGGACGCGTTTTCCCGCAAGTCTGTTCATTGAGTATTTGGTTTTGGGAAATTCTATCATGCCGACTGGCCTGGGCTGCTGAGATTCGCTTAGCGATCGGGAAGACGCAACTGAAGCATAGTTTGTCTATGAATAGATTTTTACTGACTAGGCTAGCCTGAATGGGTATCACGGTCCGAAGGAGACTTGGGTGAACAAGAAGCAAGTCGGAGCATGGGCGCTTTTTGATCTAGCGAATTCCGTATACCCGGCAGTCATCACGAGCGTCGTTTTCCAGGTGTATTACATCAATACCGTTGTGGGGAATACCGACAGTATCGGCGACTGGTGGTGGGGGCGTGCCGTATCTCTCTCTGCTCTGATTGTTGCAATTAGTTCCCCCTTGCTTGGGGCGATTGCAGACCGAGCAGGCATGCGTAAGAGGTTCATGGCCTTTTTCGTCGCCATGTGCGTTACAGGAGTTGCATTATTTACGACGCTTGGCCCGGGAGCGGTGCTTTGGGGATTCTGGGTATTCGTCTTTGCAAACGTAGGATATGAGGCCTGTCTGGTATTCTATAATGCCTACCTGCCAGACATCGCCCCTTCGGATAAACAAGGCTGGGTATCTGGACTTGGGTTTGGAGTGGGTTACGCAGGCTCGGCAGTGGGCCTTTTGCTTGCTATCCCTCTTATTGAGACCAATATCGATCTGGTATGGGTCATGGTTGCAGTTTTCTTCATCCTATTCTCGATACCCTCGTTCCTATTCCTTCCCCAGGACCAGGCTAGTGACGTGTCCGTTGGTCGAGCTGCACGGTGGGGTGTGACCAACATCATCCAGATTCTCGGTGAGGTGCTACAGGAGAAGGACCTGAGGCGATTTCTGCTTGCATTCTTCTTCTATATCGACGGAGTACTCACTGCAATTTATATGTCGAGCACCGTAGCATCGACGACGTTTGGATATACACAGAATGAGTTGGTCTATCTGTTCATAGCACTACAGATTGCTGCCCTGATAGGGGCCTTCGCACTGGCGAAGCCTACGGACCTCCTGGGTCCGAAAAAGATATTGAGTGGTGTGTTGGTCATGTGGACCCTTGTCGCGGTGAGCATCGGTTTCATTCCGACCTCAAAACTGTGGTTTGGTGCACTAGCAATGGTAGCAGGATTCGGCTTGGGATCTGTTCAGGCAGCCAGCCGTGCATTTATGGCTACACTGATTCCAAAGGGTAAGGAAGCAGAGATGTTTGGTTTCTATGCCCTGTGTGGTAAATCATCATCCGTTGTTGGCCCCCTAGTGTTTGGCTATATCGCCGTGGCCAGTGGTGGCAACCAACGACTCGCTGTAATGGCGATCAGTGTTTTATTTATCGTGGGCCTGGGGCTTCTCCGCCGCGTTAATGATCCGAAAAGTGCGGCCTGATCGGGATATTTCTAGGTCCACTTAAGGGATCTTTATCTCTGCCTTTCGTCCAACTCTAGCAGCGTTTGGAGGAGGACGTTCGCGCCGTTGACGATATCCTGAGGGATGGTATGCTCGTCGGGCGCATGGCTGACACCGGCTACAGAGGGGACAAATATCATTCCAACCGGTGCAAAAAGCGCGATGCTCTGAGCGTCGTGACCGGCTCCTGAGGGCATGCGGTGGGTCGAAAGGCCGAGGCCTTGAGCGGAAGTTTCGATAATCTCTCGAATCCACAGAGCAGTTGGCGCTGCCCTGCTCGTATAGAAGCGTTGGAATGAGAAGCGAGTCCCTGTTTCTTCTGTAATCCGTACCGAGTTGCCGCTGATTTCATTGAAGACTCGCTCAATTCCCGCCATCGAAAGGTCTCTGATCTCAAGCGTCATGGTTACACGGCCGGGTATCACGTTCGGTGCACCTGGTTCGGCTTCGAGTCTGCCCACTGTCGCAACTTGTCGGCCTGGCATGCGGCGAGCAGTGGTATGGACTAGATCGATGAACCTTGCCGCCCCAACCATCGCATCAGCTCGCCGGTCCATTGGGGTGGTGCCGGCGTGGTTGGTGCTGCCATCGACGATGACGGTCCAGCGCATGATTCCTACAATCCCCTCGACGACTCCGATGTCGATTTCATCCGCGTCTAATACTGCCCCTTGCTCAATGTGTAGCTCCAAGAAGGCCTCCACCGACCCATCCCGTCGGCGTAACTCCTCCAGGCGATCCGGGTTCCCGCCGAGCCGCTGAATGCCGTCCGCGATCGTAAAACCCGACGCAGTCACTATATCCAACTCGAACGTCTCTACCTCTCCAGCCAAGGCGCGGCTACCAGTCTTACCTCCTTCTTCATTTGAAAAAATTGAAATTTCGAGGGGATGCCGGGTGGTATAAGCCGCATCTGCGAGTGTTGCAGCAACTTCCAGAGCACCCATCGAACCCACTTGTCCATCGTAGTTTCCACCGCCAGGAACCGAATCGATATGGGAGCCGAGCATGATTGAAGGAAGCTCAGGACTGGATCCCGGTTTTCGGGCGATCAGATTACCAGCAAAGTCAATTGAAGGAGAAAAGCCCGACTCCACGAGTAGTCCAGCCATCCAGTCGAGTGCTTCGATATTTGCGTCACTGAATGCAACACGATCTATGCCACCTGCTGCGTTAGCACCAAAGCTCTCAAGCCTGCGCATCCGCTGGTTCAGCCGGGGACCATCGACCTCCAGGTTCTGGTCAGACAAAAAGTCAAACCAAGCCTGTGGCCTGAGATTGAGTCCCATGAGGCCCGTTGCGGCAAGGCCGTTAAAGTGTCGCCGATCCATACCAAAGAGTAGCGCGCCCTGAGAACGTCGACCACCTTTCCTTCCCATCAAAATCCGATTCGCGAGAGGCTCCAGATGACACGCTCTATCCTAGCTGCATTGCTCTTACCCCTCTTGATCGGATGTTCTTTTGAGGAGCGACAGAGGGGAGAGATAGAAGGCACGGTGGTAATCCCGGAGATGACGTCTCGAAAAGAAATCATTCAACCCGAAGGTGTCGCTCGTTTGCCGGTGTTCTCATCAGCTGTTAGGAGTGGGAATTTGATTTTCTTGTCCGGTGCAATTGGTGCCCTGCCTGGCGTGAACCCTCCGCAGTTGGTTGAAGGAGGAGTGGTCCCTGAAACGCATCAAACGATGGAGAATATCATCGCGGTTCTAGATGCTGCTGGTGCCACCTTGCTGGACCTCATTAAGTGCACAGTGTTTCTAGCAGATATTAGCGATTACGCTGCAGTTAATGAGGTTTACGTCCAGTACTTCCCATCAGATCCACCAGCTCGCTCCGCTGTAGCTGGTAGCGGTCTTGCACTAGGGGCACGGGTTGAGATTGAGTGCATTGCTGCTGTGCCATAGGCCTGCTACAGCCAAAGGTACCGGCCGTTTCAAAACCCCCGCATACCCCTATCTTGTGGTCAAGAACGGCCACACTCAGTTGGCCGCTGCAAGGATGGGATCTCGTGCCGGAAGATATCACACGTAGAGACTTCGTCTCGAACAGTTCGAAAGTAGCGATGGGGGCCATGATCGTACCGCGGCATGTCCTGGGAGGCCCGGGATATCAAGCTCCGAGTGATACACTCAATATCGCGATCGTTGGTGCCGGTGGTGTGGGAGGTGAGAATGCACAGGAACTAGGCACCGAAAACATCGTGGCGGTCTGCGACATTGATCATCAGTTGGTCGAGGCTAAGGTCGAAGAACGCTCTACAGACTCTAACGGGAGACCTAGAGAGAAAGGGGCGCGATGGAAGGAGCAATACATCAAAGCCCGCAAGTACACGCACTTCCAGGCAATGTTGGATGAGCAGAAGGACATCGAAGCGGTGCTCATTGCTACCCCTGATCACACCCATGCCGTAATTGCTGCGGCGGCGATGCGAGCTGGTAAGCACGTATACGTCCAGAAGCCACTGACTGCTACTGTCCATGAGTCCCGTGCGCTCGACGAGTTGGCAACGTCCACAGGGGTTGTGACACAGATGGGGAACCAAGGTCACTCAAGCGATGATGCCAGGCTCATTAATGAATGGATCGCTGCGGGGGTAATCGGCAGTGTTCATGAAGTCCATGTCTGGACGAATAGGCCGATTTGGGCGCAGGGTCTTCTCCAGCCTGCTCCGGTCTCAGAGGACTTTGATCCGTTATCAGCGGACCGTTCGTGGTGGCCGGGTTCAGTAGCCGAGGCTCATGCAGGTGCCCTGTGGGCTGACTTTAATGTACCGGATCACTTGGCTTGGGACCTGTTCCTTGGTCCTATCTCCAGGGATGTACGGTATCACCCGATCTACCATCCCTTCCATTGGAGGGGTTGGGTGGACTTTGGCGTAGGCGCTTTGGGCGATATGGGGGCCCACCTAATAGACCATCCTTTCTGGGCCCTGGATTTAGGATATCCGACCACGGTCGAAGCGACTTCGTCGATGTGGGGTGGACCAGAAGACGATCCCGTCTCGTACCCGCTGGCGACTAAGGTCCACTATGACTTTCCTTCCCGTGGTGAACGGGGACCTGTGCAACTCCACTGGTATGATGGTGGGCTCATGCCGAAACGCCCGAAACACCTCCCGGATGGTGTGACTCTTAACCGTGAGGGTGGAGTGATCTTTGTAGGTGACCGAGGGATCCTAATGCATGAAACCTATGGCGGTAGCCCTCAAATTTTTCCAGAAGGGCTAATGGAACAAGCGGCTTCAACTCCTCAGACTTTTGCTCGTATTACAGGCAGTCATGAGATGAACTGGGCGAATGCTTGCAAGGGGCAAGGAGAGGCGACTTGTCCATTTTCTTACGCGGCACCACTAACGGAGGTCATGCTTCTGGGGCTCGTGGCCCTAAGAACTGGCCAGGGTTTCAAGATCGAATACGATGCTGACAATATGAGAGTGACTAACTCCAAGCAGGCGAACTCATACCTGACACGGGAATACCGGAAGGGTTGGGAATTGTGATTGCTCGCCCAGTCTTACTAGGAGTTGTTCTGGTTTTGCTGGCTACTCCGCTTTCGGCACAGGAGCACAACAGGCTTAATGCGACAGAGAGGGCGGCTGGATGGCAGCTTCTATTTGATGGCAATTCTCTTACCGGATGGCGCGGGTATAACAGTGAATCCATGCCTACTGGATGGTCTGCTGAGAACGGTATGTTGATCCGCACGGGGCCAGGTGGTGACATCATTACAGAACAGCAATTTGCTGACTTTGAGCTTTCCCTTGAATGGCTGGTTGGGCCAAGCGGCAATAGCGGTGTCTTATTTCGGGCAGTCGAGGGTCAGGAAGAGGTCTACCATGGTGCCCCCGAGATGCAGATTCTAGATGATGCCGGCCACGCGGATGGCCGAAGCCCACTAACAAGCGCCGGTTCAAATTATGGCCTTCACGGTGTGCCACGCGGAATCGTTAAGTCAGCCGGGGAATGGAATACTTCCCGCATTGTTGTTGTGAATAACCAGGTTGAACACTGGTTGAACGGCGATAAAGTCGTCGAATACGAACTAGGAAGTGCGGACTGGGCACAGCGGGTGGCGAACAGCAAGTTTGCCCAGTGGCCAGCATACGGCCGAGCTTCTCGTGGCCACATTGGGATCCAAGATCACGGAGATCGAGTTTCCTTCCGTAACTTGAAGATCAGGGAGATTAACTGATGGACCGACGCAGCTTTATCGTCGCTATGCCCGCGATTGGGTTCTTAGGAGCAAGACCCGGAGGATTATCTGTTGGTGCGCAGGGCTTGGTGTCAGGGCGGTCGCTGGTTCTTGAAGAGATCGGAATCCAATTGTACACGCTTCGTGCTCTGCTTTCCGAAGATGTTGCTGGAACGCTGGCCCAGGTTGCAGAGATCGGCTATCGAACTGTGGAGTTCGCAGGACTTTATGGGCTTACCCCTAGAGAAATGCGCAGAACATTGGATGCGGTTGGGTTGCGGGCAGTATCAAGCCATGCAGGAGTGAACGACATTCGTGGTGACTGGGCTTCCTTTCTTGAAGGAGCCCAGGAATTGGGTCAAGATTTCATTTTTGTTCCCTCAATTCCGGAATCTGAACGTACCCCTGAAGGACTTCGTAAACTGGCCGAAGATTTCAATCGTGCCGGTGAAATGGCTGGCTCAGCTGGGCTCCATTTCGGCTATCATAATCATGCCTGGGAGTTTGTAGCGTTGCCGGACGGGACGATCATGATGGATCTACTCCTGGAGCGCACCGAGCCACGGCTTGTTGATTGGCAAATGGATATTTTTTGGACAGTTGACGGTGGCGGTGACCCGATGGCTTATCTCGAGAGTCACGCCGGTCGAGTTACAAGCGTTCACGTGAAGGACCGTACCCCAGATGGACGGATGGTGGATGTCGGTAAAGGGGTGATCGATTTCGCAATGATCCTCCCGCGTGCTGAAGAATTAGGCATGCTTCACGCGTTTGTAGAGCATGATATGCCGGATGCTCCGATTGAGAGTGTTCGCCACAGCTTCAATGCGCTTAATGCCCTAAACCTTTAAGCACGTCTATGGAGGTCAGAAGGCCTGCAGTTACCCTGATCACTTCGCGTGACGGAATCGAATGTGGCGCCTAGGTTGTTCATCCCAAAGAGCAAATAGGTCAAGTTCTGGAGACGATATCATGTCGGTCAGCAATAAGGTCACACATTTACTGATTACCCTTGTTTTTGTTGCCTCTCTCTGGCCTATGGCCATAGACGCGCAGGGGCGTGGTGGTGGCGCAGATAGTAGAAATCTTAGGGGTGTACTTGGTGGTGTCCCGATGACTGCGGCTGACAGCGCAATCAAAGAAGTCGTCGACCTCCTCGATTTCGAAAGCTACAAGTCACTGATTCAAGGATTGACGGAGTTCGGTGATCGTGAGCAAGGCACACCGAGAAATGCGGCAGCGGTCGACTGGATTGAGCAGACGCTTCAAGGTTGGGGTTACCAAACTGCTCGTATCCACTATGACTACACGCCACGGGGATCTGATGTTGCCGAACCACGTGAGGAGGTCTATGCAACACTCGTTGGTGCTAGCTCTCCTGATGAGATGTACATCTTGGGGGGGCATATGGATGGCCGTGGCGGTGGTGAAGCTGCGAATGACGATGCTTCCGGGACAGCACTTGTCATGGAGATTGCTCGAGCGCTTGCTTCCTCGGGAGTGACCAGTGCTCGTTCGATTCGGTTTGCGTTGTGGAATAATGAGGAGACGGGGTTAAACGGAGCCCGCGCATATGTTGAGCAGCGCCAAGGTCTGCAGGGAATCGAGGAGCCTGCGGGTTCCGGTAATTACCCAGAACCCAGGTGGTTGGGCATGGTTCAACATGACATGATGCTTTGGGATCATGGCAATCCCGTAACTCACAATCAGGCACTCGATGCTGATGTTGATATCGAATTTCAGCTGAACTCGGTCAAGGCTGATGCCTCTGCACAACTGGCGCTTGCACTTCTCAACGCAAACCGGATGTTTGCCACGCATTATCCGGCGGTTATGAGTAATGCCATGAGCAACACAGACTCTGGTCCATTCCAGGATATCGTTGCTGCTGTGAGTCTGCGTGAGAACCGCCGGCTTTACGAGACCGGGAACCGCGCAAATCCGCACTGGCATCAGCCGACGGACCTATTCGTAACTTTCTCAGATGATGATTTTCGTCTGGGTTTCAATGCAGCTCAGACGACGCTCGGTGCGATTGCAAGACTTGTGGATGCGAAAGTAGGGCGCTAGCACGATGACTTTGCGGTCAGCCGGGTAGCAACGGTGTGACCTGAACCTTGGACCGAAAAGGTTGAGTAGCCCGCCCGCCCGAATGGAGGGAAAGTGACGCTGAAGGCGCAAGACGATTACGATGCCATTATAGTCGGTTCCGGAGCAGCGGGTGGGATGTGTGCGTACGTGCTTGCCTGTTCCGGGGTCAAGGTGCTCATGCTTGAGGCAGGCCGTGACTACGACCCGGTTTCTGAGACACCGATGTTTCAACTCCCTTTCGATGCCCCGCTCCGAGCAGCAGGAACCCCTGAAAAGCCATTTGGGTTCTACGACGCGACGGTTGATGGAGGTTGGCGTGTCCCGGGAGAGCCTTACTCGAGTGCTGAGGGCACAGACTTCTTATGGTGGCGGGCGCGGATGTTGGGAGGCCGTACGAACCATTGGGGTCGTATCTCACTTCGCATGGGTGAATACGATTTCAAGCCACGCTCCCGTGACGCACTCGGTTTCGATTGGCCGATGTCATATGAGGACATTGAGCCATACTATGATAAAACAGAGGCCCTGATCGGCGTTTACGGGTCAAACGAAGGGCTTGAGAATACGCCGAATTCCTCTCCAGGCGTGTTGCTACCTCCTCCAGCGCCAAGAGCGGAAGAGCTGCTCACCCAGAAGGTTTGTCGAGAGAGACTAGATATTCCTGTGGTCCCAGCTCATCTGGCTATCCTGACTCAGCCACTTGAAGCTGATCGAATTGCGCGGATGCTTTGGCCGAACAATGAAATGGCTCGGCGCGTGACCGCAGAGTCGATGCGTGCTAGAGCTGCGTGCTATTATGCGACTCCATGCGGTCGCGGCTGCTCAATCAAGGCCAACTTTCAATCACCGACGGTCCTATTGCCACCAGCAACTGCGACAGGAAACCTCGATATCATTACAAATGCGATGGTGCGTGAGGTCACAGTTGACACGAATGGGCGAGCGACCGGAGTCCACTACATCGACAAAGATACGAGCCTTGAAGAGCATGTGAGCGCACGCGTTGTGATTCTCACAGCGAGTGCATGTGAATCAGCACGTATACTTCTCAATTCGAAGAGTTCCCTTTTCCCGGACGGACTCGGTAACGGAAACGGACTTGTTGGTAAGTATGTGATGGATACAGTAGGTGCCGGTGTACAGGGTCAGATTCCAGCGCTTGAGAACATGCCTCCCCATAACGCTGATGGTGCTTCAGCGATGCACCTTTATATGCCCTGGTGGCTCTATCAAGATCAGGCTCGAGGCCAACTCGATTTTGCTCGGGGCTACCACATCGAGTTTGGTGGCGGTCGAAAGATGCCCGGCTTTGGTTCTTTCGGAGGGATTGAACCTCTCACCATGGGTTCATATGGCCAGAGCTTTAAGGACGATTGTCGTCGCTACTACGGGTCTTTCCTTGGCTTTGCCGGTCGAGGTGAGATGATTCCGAATGATGACTGCTATTGTGAGATTGACCCGGAGCAAGTCGATGAGTGGGGAATTCCTACGCTACGCTTTCATTGGACATGGTCGGATCATGAGCTTAATCAAGCCCGGCATATGCAAAAGACATTCGGCGAGATCATTGAGACGATGGGCGGACAGGTGCTTAGCACCATACATGACGACGGAGCTGACGCCATCGCGAAGCCAGGAGAAATCATTCATGAAGTAGGCGGCGTGATGATGGGGGACGACCCGTCTCGTTCGGTCCTCAATGAATTTTGCCAGTCCTGGGAAGTCGATAATCTTTTCGTCGCCGATGGGGGTTGCTTCGTGTCGAACGCTGATAAGAATCCGACGCTTTCCATTATGGCAATCGCATGGCGTGCGTCCGACTACATTGTTGGCCAGATGAACCAGAGGAATCTCTGATGGCTACAAGATCACGGAATAGCGATCGGGATAGGCGCCTAGACAATGGTTCTAAGCATAGATCTGAGTTGCCAGTAATGGGTGCCGTGAGCATGGATCGGCGTCAGGCTTTGAAGGTTATAGCTATCGCAGCTGCAACTCCCACCCTGGTTTCATGTAAGCCTAGCGAAGAAGCTCCTGAGGCTCTGCTGGCTTCGGCTTCCACATCAAACCCTAAGGCAAGAGGAGATGCGTGGGACCCAGATCTTCTCGCACCGACGGTGCTTTGGGAGCGATCATTGACTTCGGATGAGCTACAGTCCCTAGCAGTGCTTTGCGATGTGATCATTCCAGCGGATGATCGCTCACAGTCGGCTAGTCAGCTTGGCGCGCATGATTTTATAGACGAGTGGGTGAGTGCTCCGTATGAAGCAAACCAATCAGATAAGATTGTCGTGCGTGAGGGTCTTGTTTGGCTTGATAGTGAGGCTGACCGGCGATTCGGTGAGGCAACACGTTTCAGAGATCTCGCACCGGATCAACGCATAGCGATTTGTGATGAAATCTGTTATCTGCCGAATGCTCGCCCTGAACTAGAGGCTGCGGCTCTATTTTTTGATAAAGTCCGAGATCTGACTTCTACAGCGTTCTGGACGACACCCGAGGGTATGGAGGATCTGCAATACGTGGGTAATGTCCCTCTACCGCGCTGGGATCCTCCACCTCTGGAAGTTCTCCGACACATTGGGCTGGAATAAGATGACTTACCGGCACACAACACCCGCATCATTCACACCGGAGCACTATGCCTGAGAATAGAAGTACTGAATCAGGAGCGAGCATCGATTCTTCGAGACTCTTTATTGGTAGCTGCGTTGCTTTGATCGCGACATCGGTCGCATTCGCCACTGTAGGTGCGATCATGCTTTCGCTTAAGCGTGAGTTTGTACTAACGAACGAAGAAGTAGGATGGATCGGAGGTGCTGCATTATGGGGCTTTGCCGTATCGCAACTCTTGTTTGCTCCATTCGCTGATACGCTTGGTATGCGTTTCTTGTTGAGGCTCTCGTTCGTCGGGCATTTTCTAGGAGTGCTCACGATGATCATCGCTGGGGGCTTCTGGGCTCTCTTCGTTGGTGCCCTGGTGATCGCAATGGCCAACGGTCTGGTTGAGGCTGCCTGTAATCCTCTTGTCGCCGTGCTTTATCCGGATAATAAAACGGTAAAGCTCAATCAGTTTCATGTATGGTTCCCCGGCGGAGCTGTTCTTGGTGGACTCGCCGCATATGGACTCGATAAGGGAGGAGTGGCAAGCTGGGAGTGGCAAATTGGACTCGTTTTGATCCCGACCCTGATTTATGGGGTACTCCTGCTACGGGAACCATTTCCCGAAACAGAAGGTGTCCAGGCGGGGATAGGTATGGGTGAGATGTTTCGAGCGGCGCTCGCCACACCCTTCATGTGGGTAATGCTTATCGCGATGGCGATGACAGCATCGATTGAACTCGGTCCAAACCGCTGGGTACCGGCTGTGGTTGAGGCTGGTGGGATGCCCGGGATCTTGGTTCTTGTATGGATTAGCGGGTTGATGGCTATACTGCGTTATAGGGCGGGCCCTGTGGTGCATAGCCTTTCACCGACTGGGATCTTGGTTTTATCAGCGCTCGTCTCCGGCATTGGTCTCCTTTGGCTGAGCTATGTAAGCACATTGGCAATGACTTTTGCAGCCGCAACGGTTTTCGCGATTGGGGTTTGCTACTTCTGGCCCACCATGCTTGGTGTGGTCTCGGAACGCGTTCCGCGGAGCGGCGCTCTTGGGTTAGGACTGATGGGTACTGTTGGAATGGCTACGGTTGGCCTTGTTACAGCACCACAGATGGGAAAGATCGCTGATGGGTATGCACACGATCAGATTCCGGCAGAGCAGGTTATCGAATTACTCCAGCAAGCCGAGACAGGACTTACCGGTGGAGCTGCAAATGACGTTCAGTCTGCCAGGTTGGCAGCGGCTGAGGTTCTAGAGACATTCGGCACGAGTGGTGCGCTGCCATATCCTGGCACGGCGAACAGTCTCAGGGCCCTCATTAATTCTGATGCTAACGAGATGCTTGTAGCAGAGGCTCAGGCGATCCTCGGCCCAGCAGACAACTATGGTGGCAAGATCTCATTTCGTTTCGTAGTACCCCTTTGCGCTATCCTGCTGCTGCTTTTCAGCGTTATGTATGCCCAAGATCGTCGAGTTGGGGGTTACAGGATCCAGAGGATTGAGGGATCCGCGTGACCATACGTTATGGGATGGTTGGAGGGGGTCCTGGTGCTTTTATCGGGCAGGTCCACCGGATGGCCGCTGCACTCGATGGCGGTTATCAACTAATAGCGGGAGCCTTCTCATCTGATCCGGCTAAATCACAAGAGACTGCGCGGGACCTGGGTCTCGATCCCAGTCGAGCATACGACTCGTATGAGGAGATGGCTGAGTCAGAATATGCACTACCAGAAGGTGACCGGATTGAGCTTGTGTCGATTGTTACACCGAACCACCTGCACCATGACGTGGCCAGTACTTTTCTGCGAAAAGGTGTCCACGTAATCTGCGATAAGCCGTTGACCACTTCGGTGGAGGATGCTGAAGATCTTTGCGATCTAGCAGATAGGTATAGTTGCCTATTCGCTGTGACTCATAGTTACACTGGATACCCGATCGTGAAGGAAGCCCGCGAGCGAGTTCGGGCAGGCGAACTCGGAGAGATCCGAAAGGTTGTGGTCGAATACAACCAGGGATGGCTGTCCACGCCCCTGGAAACCGAAGGGCATAAGCAAGCAGAGTGGCGGACAGATCCTGATCGAGCCGGTATTTCGTCAGCCTTGGGCGATATCGGGTCGCATGCTCATAATCTAGTCCGGTATGTCACTGGATTAGAGGTGCAGCGCCTATTCGCGGATCTAGGTACAGTGGTTGATGGTCGCAAGCTAGAGGACGACGCGACTGTGCTGCTGGAACTCGAAGGGGGAATTCGGGGCATGCTTTCTGTTTCGCAGATCTCTACTGGTGAGCGAAATAATCTTAGACTACGGATCTACGGTAGTAGTCGCGGTCTAGATTGGTCTCAGGAGGATCCGAATAGGCTCCGCCTAATGGAATCAGATGGGTCGGAGAGGAT
>ENA-UPTF01000070-UPTF01000070.1-marine-metagenome-genome-assembly--contig:-NODE-70-length-66690-cov-10.421629_pt1 | contig 66690 bp, 55 predicted proteins | sample MGYA00238166_ERZ767019 | MGnify/ENA primary metagenome ERZ767019 (study PRJEB28930, sample SAMN06266391) | marine metagenome | isolation source: Sea water from 250 m depth | place: Atlantic Ocean | study... | reverse complement strand
ATATAATAATATTCTTAAACAAAGAAACGCTATTTTAAGAAACAACTATAAAAAACAAAAGATAGCCGAACAGCTAGAAATTTGGAGCGAGCCCCTAGCTGAGGCAGGAGAAAAACTCTGGAGCGAAAGAAAGCTTTTAATAGAAGAATTTGCTGCTGGGTTCGAAGAAACAGCAAAAGAGCTCGATGAAAAAATTATAGCAACTATTAAATACAAAGAAAATGAAACAGACAAAGCAAAGATTATTCAAAAAATTAAAAACAACAACAAACAAGATATAAAAAACGGGTTTACATCATATGGTCCACATAGGGACGAAGTCTTGTTTTTGTGGAACAAAAAAGGAATTAGAAAACACGGGTCACAAGGAGAACACAAGTTGTTTTTAGCCCTATTAAAAATTACCGAACTTTTATTTTTATTTAAAAAGACAAAGAAAAACCCTGTTTTTTTAATAGACGATCTGTTTGCTGGTCTAGACGAAGAAAGGAGCAAAAAACTTCTATCTTTCGTTGGGAAGCTTCAAAGCGAAAGCAAAAAAAGACCACAAACAATAATAACCACGACAGACTTTGTAGACTTAGAAAAAAATGGTTTTTTCTTAGGGTTTGAACAAGTAAAAAAACACCACATGCACAAAAATGGAAACGCTTAAATCAGCAATTAAAAAAGCGGTGAGCAATGCAGGAGTTGAAAAAGCGCTAAAACAAGAAAGTGCTGTTTTTTTGTGGGCGGATGTTGTTGGTCAAACAATTTCTAATGTAACAAAAGCTGAAAAAGTAGACAAAGGTGTCTTGACGGTGAAAACAGAGTCGCCCACCTGGAGAAACGAACTTCACATGCAAAAAAAAGAAATCATTGATAAAATAAACAACAAAATAGGCTCAAAAGCCATAAGGGAAATACGTTTTATATGAACAAGGCAACAGACAGGTATAGCGCAGAAAGCATAAAAGTACTAGAGGGCCTAGAGGCCGTAAGAAAGCGCCCAGCGATGTATATTGGCGACGTTGGAAAAAGAGGGCTACACCACCTTGTGTATGAGGTTGTAGACAACTCAATTGATGAGGCTCTTGCGGGATACTGTACAAAAATAACCGTTTATTTTAACAAAGACGGATCAGTAACCGTTGAAGACAATGGGCGGGGAATTCCTGTTGGAATGCATAAAGAAGAGAAAAAGCCGGCGGTAGAGGTTGTTATGACGGTTTTACATGCCGGCGGAAAATTTGACAAAGACTCATACAAGGTTTCTGGTGGGCTTCACGGGGTCGGGGTTTCTGTCGTCAACGCTCTTTCTGAATGGCTTTGGGTAGAGGTGCAAAGAGAGGGGAATGTTTATAAACAGGATTATAAAATAGGAATCACTCAAAACAAGCTCAAAGAAGTGGGAAAAACAAAAAAAAGCGGAACAAGGGTTTGTTTTTTACCAGATGGAGAAATCTTTAACACAACGGTTTATGAATATGATATAATAGCAGAGAGGCTTAGAGAGCTTGCCTATTTAAACAAGGGCCTAGAAATAAATCTTAAAGACAACAGAGAAGAAGACGGGCAGAGAGCCACCTTTAAATTTAGGGGGGGGCTTAGCGATTTTGTTAAGTACCTTGATGAAAACAACAACCCACTACACAACAAAGTAATAACAGTAACAAAAGAAGACAGCGAAATACCGGTTGATGTTGCCCTTCGATATGGAAACACATACAATGATAACATATTAACATTTGTAAACAACATAAACACAATTGAAGGCGGGACACACTTGTCGGGGTTTAGGTCTGCGCTTACCAGAGCAATGAACAACCACGCATCAAAAAACAACCTAATAAAAACAAAAAAAACAGAAAAACTAACACTAACAGGAGAGGACTTTAGAGAAGGATTAACAGCAATAATTAGTGTTAAGGTGCCAGAGCCACAGTTTGAGGGACAAACAAAAACAAAACTAGGAAACGGAGAGGTTAAGGGCCTAGTAGATAAGGTTGTCTATGAGGGCATATTAGATTTTCTTGAAGAAAACCCCTCTATTGGTAGAAAAGTTATTGAAAAGGCGTTGTTGGCCGCTAGAAGCCGGTCTGCGGCGAGAAAAGCGCGGGAACTAATAAGAAGAAAAAGCGCACTAGGGGGATCTTCTCTTCCTGGAAAGCTTGCCGACTGCTCAAACAAGGACCCTGTTTTTTGTGAGCTATATTTAGTTGAGGGAGACTCAGCTGGGGGGTCTGCAAAACAAGGAAGAGACAGAAAAAACCAGGCAATTTTACCGCTTCGAGGAAAGGTGATTAACTCTGAAAAGGCAAGAATAGACAAACTACTATCAAACAACGAAATACAATCGATTATTACCGCCCTTGGAACAGGTTTTGGAGGTGGAGACGAAGAGACGGGTGAAAAGTCACCTGGAGATTTCAATATTGAAAAAATAAGATATCATAAAATTATAATCATGACAGACGCAGATGTAGACGGCTCACACATTAGAACATTGTTGTTGACCTTTTTTTATAGAAAAATGAAACAACTTATAGATGGTGGATATCTATATTTGGCCCTACCGCCGCTTTATAGGGTACACCAAGGAAAAAAAGCATTATATGCATATGATGACAACGAAAGAGACTTAATCATAGAGAGAATGAAAAAAGACAACAAAAACACAAAAGTTGGTATCCAGAGATATAAAGGGCTTGGTGAAATGAACCCGGGTCAGCTGTGGGACACAACAATGGACCCTGAAAAAAGAACGCTTCTTCAAGTAACGGTAGAAAGCGCAGAGGCCGCCGCTGTAACATTTCAAAACCTAATGGGGAGCGATGTTGAGGCAAGAAGGACCTTCATTGAAAAAAACGCCAAGTTTGTAGTGAACCTGGACATTTAAAGGACTTAAAATGGTTGACATAAACAGAGACAACACCTTACCAAGAGACATTGTAGATGAAATGCGAGAAAGCTATTTAAATTATTCTATGTCGGTTATTGTTTCAAGAGCATTGCCAGACGTGAGAGATGGACTAAAACCGGTTCACAGAAGAATATTATATGGAATGAGCGAACTAGGTTCTTCGTGGAACAGGCCCTATAAAAAATCTGCAAGAATAGTTGGTGACGTACTCGGTAAGTATCACCCCCATGGAGACTCATCAGTTTACGATGCCCTAGTTAGGATGGCGCAGGCTTTTTCAATGAGATATCAACTTGTAGATGGACAGGGAAATTTTGGATCCGTAGATGGTGATAATGCAGCGGCAATGCGCTATACGGAATCAAGAATGACGAAATTAACAAGTGAAATGTTAAAAGACCTTGACAAAGAAACGGTAGACTGGACAGTTAATTTTGACGAAACATTAAAAGAACCATCGGTGTTACCAACCACCGTGCCAACTCTATTGATCAATGGGTCTGAGGGCATAGCGGTTGGTATGGCCACAAAAATACCCCCACACAACCTCACGGAAATTATAAATGGTTTAATCGCTATAATTGATAACAATGACGTTTCCACCGAAGAGTTAATGACGCACATAAAAGGACCAGACTTTCCAACCGCCGGCTTAATAATGGGGATAGATGGTTTAAGTGACGCCTACACCACTGGGCGCGGTAAAATTAAAATGAGAGCCCGGGCACACATAGAGTCCTCAAAAACCGGTAAAGACAGTGTTGTTATAACAGAGCTTCCATACCAGTGCAACAAAGCAAACCTAGTGGAAAAGATTGCCGACCTTGTAAGGGACAAAAAAATCGTTGGAATCACCGACCTAAGAGACGAGTCTGATAAGGACGGTATTCGTGTTGTTGTTGAAACAAAGAGAGACGCTGTTCCAGAGGTTATCCTAAACCAACTATATCAATATACACAACTGCAAGACACATTTGGAATTATACTATTAGCCCTAGTTAAAGGCGTTCCAAAGATAATGCCGCTAAAAGAGGTGTTAGACCATTTTATTGATTTTAGGCATGAGGTGGTTGTAAAAAGAACCCAGTTTGAATTAAACCGAGCCGAGGCCCGGGCCCATATTTTAGAGGGTTTAAAAATTGCCCTGGACAATATTGATGCTGTTATAAAACTAATAAAGGCAAGTAAAAACCCTGACGCAGCGAAAGAGGGATTAATGAACAGTTTTAGTCTCTCGGAAAAACAAGCACAGGCAATCCTCGACATGAGACTACAGCGACTAACGGGGCTAGAGGTTGATAAAATTCTTGAGGAATACAAAGAATTAATAAAACTTATATCACACCTCAAAAGTGTTCTAGAAAACAAAAACCAGAGGATGGATATAATAAAAAACGAGCTTATTGAAATAAAAAACAATTATGGTGATGAAAGAAGAACAGAGATAATTCCGGTTCTTTCAGATTTTTCCATGGAGGACATGATTGCGGAAGAAGAGGTTGTTCTTACAATTACCCACCAGGGATATATTAAAAGAACAGCTCTAAACACATACAGAACACAGAGAAGAGGCGGCAGGGGTGTTCAGGGAGCAGGAAGCAAAGAAGAGGATTTTGTAGAACACCTGTTTATCGCAAACACCCACAACTACATGCTTTTTTTTACTGATCGTGGAAAATGTTTTTGGTTAAAGGTTTATGATATTCCACAAGGAGGGCGGGCGACAAGGGGAAGGGCCATTGTTAATCTTATCGGCTGTGATCCAAGTGAAAGGGTTGAGGCGTTTGTTAGTGTTGGTGAGTTTAAAGAGGACCACTATATTGTAATGGCAACCAAAAAAGGGGTAGTCAAAAAAACAGTTTTGTCTGCATATGGAAAACCTAGAAAAGGTGGAATATATGCGATAGAAATAAGAGAAAACGACCAGTTGATAGAAGCAAGAGTTACAAACGGTGAACACGACATATTGCTTGGAACAAGAGAAGGAAAGTCCATTCGTTTTTCTGAAACTAACGTAAGAGCTAGTGGTCGAAAAACCATGGGCGTACGCGGTATTAGACTAAGCTCAGTCGATGACTATGTTGTTGGTATGTTAATTGTCAAAAGAGAGGGAACGATACTTGTTGCAACTGAAAAAGGATATGGAAAACGAACGGACGTTATCCAATATCGGACACAAACAAGGGGCGGCAAGGGAGTGTTGACAATGAGGTGTACGGAAAAAACTGGTAAGATGGTAAAAATAATGGAAGTGGTTGACTCAGATGATCTTATTGTAATAACAGATGCGGGGGTGTTAATGCGTCAGCCGATTGCAGCAATTAGAACCATTGGGCGCGTTACCCAAGGCGTTCGACTTGTTAAGCTAGATGATGGCAGCCTTATTTCGTCTATAACAAGGGTTATGGAAGAGGCAGAAAAAAAAGAAAACACTGAAACAAATAACGAGAACGAAAAGAAAGAAGAAGAGCAAAAAACAACAGAAAATTGAGTCTTGAAAAAAATCTAAAACAAGTTTTAGAAAACATAGAGTCCTCTAAAAAAAAATCAAGCTGGGGACAAAGCGTTGAGCTAATTGCAGCGACTAAAACACGAGAACTTTCCACAATTGAAGAGTGTTATCAGTTGGGTATAAAAACCATAGGAGAAAACAGAATTCAAGAATCTGAGGAAAAATTTTCTTACTTTCCTGGCTTTGAAAAAATCAAAAAACGATTTATTGGCCACCTACAAACAAACAAAGTCAATAAATGTTTAAATATTTTTGATACGATTGACAGTGTAGACTCACTTAAACTTGCAAACAAAGTCAACAAATCCTCGAAAAACATAAATAAAAAAACAGAATGCTTAATTGAGGTAAACACAAGCAGTGAACCACAGAAAAATGGCTTTTCACCTAAAATTACAGATGAATTAATTTCCTGTTTTAGGCTTACAGATTTGAACATAGTTGGACTTATGACCGTTGGCCCAAACACAAACAATGAAAACAACCTAAGATCATCCTTTATCTTATTAAGAGAATTAAAACACCAAATAAACAAAGAACTTGGATCAACAGTTCTGACAGAGCTCTCTATGGGGATGACAAACGACTATGAGATTGCCATTCAAGAGGGTTCGACAATGGTGCGAGTGGGAACCGCCTTGTTTGGGGCTCGGAATTATTAATAGTTGAAGAATTATTATTTTAACACAAACCCAAAAAATTTTGGGATAAACAATGTTTTAAATGGAGAGTTTTTTGGTCACCTTACGCTGTGCGAGGCAGACTCCGTTTTTATTACACCCTCTCAGTTTACAAAAAAACACATATCTCCAGAGCACCTACTTGGGCTTAAAGAAAAATATAAAATAGAAAACATTGTTATGTTTGACAGGGTTGTGGGCATTAAAAAAAATATTTTAATTACAGACCACATCAATCGGTCTGGAATATCCTTTATACGCGGTAAAACACCACACAAAAAGCTTCCAATGTTTCCCGACATGTCTAGTGTTTATATAAAAAACACAAAAAACAAGAGACAAACAGTCCAAACCCTGGGGCCAAAAAACTTCAAAGCGCCACCTAATGAAGCTGGTGTTGTTTTTTCGGAGGCATCAGCCATAACCGCAACATTGTGGCACTATGTTGGGGTCGGTGTTAGGTGTTATGGTATTGTTGAAAGTAGCGACACAAATAATCCTCTAAAGCCTCTGTGAGCGCACAAACCAAAAAGGTTCGTACACAGACCGACTCATAGATGCGCCAACAAGCGCACCATATATCCACCCCGTAAGCCAAAGCGCAAAAAGGAGTGGAATTATCACGTTGATAATTAGGTCGAGAACGGCAAAAACAAAGACCAATGAAAAAGGTAGAATCATCAAGGTTGATATAAAAGGATGACCAAGCATTAATGTTTTAATTTTATTCATGTTTTAATAAGACCAAAAATCATACCAAACGAAAAGGGTTGTCAAAATGACAAAAAGTTAAAAACACCTAGCTATTTTAGCACCAAGCCTAACGTTGTTCAGGGCTAATGAAATATTGGTTTCGAGACTTTTATTTTTTGTTTGTTTTGCAATATCTTTTAATAAAAACGGCGTTGTTTCTTTACCACTAATTTTATTTGATTTCATTTTAGAAATAGATTTGGAAATAATTTTATTTATTATTTCCTCGGGTATTTGATCTGGTTCAGGCACCGGATTTAAAACGAGCAAGGACGACCTTAAGCCACTTTCAATATTACACCTAAAAACGCGAACAACATTTTCTACTTTATCAACAGAAAAAGGGAGAACAAAAGATGAACCAGAAGAATAAAACAAGGGAAACCTGCTGGTTTTATATCCCAGTAGAGTAACCCCAAGGGTTTCTAGAGACTCAATGGTTCTTCCTACGTCTAAAAAAGACTTTACCCCAGAACAAACAACAACCAAAGGTGTTTCACTAAGAGAATAAAGGTCTTGAGACACGTCCATTGTGGATTGATAGTCTTTATGAACCCCGCCGATTCCACCCGTTGAGAAAACTTTTATCCCAACAGCGGCAGCAATGTGTGAGGCGCTGCTAACGGTTGTTGCGCCAGAAAAGCCCCCCTGTATACAAACACCAATCTCTCTTTTTGATATTTTATTTACAGAACCATCCGCTGCTATGTGTTCTATTTGGTTTTGATCAAGCCCAACATGAACAACGCCCTTAATTATAGCTATAGCAGCGGGGACGACATTAAGACTATAGCAAATTTCCGCCGCTTTATTGTAAAACTCTTTGTTTTGTGGATAAGGCATTCCGCTTGCAATAATTGTTGACTCTAAGGCTAGAATGGGTTTGTTATTATTAATAGCGTCTTTTACTTGTTTAGATGGAGTATATTTCACAGTAGAAAACTTAAAACCTTTTTTACGACTATTCTCAAATCAGTATTAAATGAATATTAAAAAAGAATTAAAAATGGTTAGCGCTAATGAACTTGACTTGTCTAGTCGAATAAAGATAGCTGTTGACAACAAAGACAATCACTATATAATTAAAAATGTCAGGTCTCGAATTATAATGAAAACCGGTGAAAAAATATATGAGATCGCAAACCAAATTAAAGCCAACACCAGGGGAGGTGTTTTTCTTGCAACCACTGCCCCTATTTGTAGTAAAACAAAAAAGTATCTAGAAGAGAAAAAAATAAACATCGTTTCCGATTATATCATTTCATAAAAAGTGTTAAAAAACTTTATACTCCCACAAGACTATAAAATTTTCAAAGCAGTTTGGTTTTTAGCCTTACCTGTCATAATAAGCAATCTGAGCAGGGTTTTAATGAGTCTTGTGGATGTCGCAATGGTTGGACGATTAGGGCCTGAGGCCCTTGCTGCAACGGGAATGGGCGGAATGCTTATGTGGGGAGCCCTGAGCTTGGTTTTGGGGATTAGAACCTCGGTGCAAACCATTTCATCTAGAAGGCTAGGACAAAATAAAACAAGAGACTGCATAAAAGCGCTTAACAATGGGTTTTTATTAGCCGCGCTTTATTCTATCCCCGTTTCATTTTTAGGTTGGTCGTGTGGTTTTTTAATTATACCACTTTTTATTGTTGACGACATAACCACGCCCTTGGCAATAAGCTATTTTAGCATTTCATCACTTGGCCTTTTTTTTAACTCAATAAGTTTTGTGTTTCAGGGGTTTTACACGGGTATAGAAAAAACAAAAGTACACCTAAGGGTTACCATAACAAGCAATATAATTAACGCCTATCTTAATGTTGGGCTTATTTATGGAAAAAACAACATTAGTGGTTTTTTTAATGATTCTTTTGGAAGCTCTCTAGATCCTTCTTTTTTTTGGTTTTGGGCCGGGTTTGAGGGGATGGGTGTAACCGGGGCAGCAATAGGAACATTAATAGCCTCTGTTTGGATGATGGCGCACTACGGTTTTTATTTAAAAAAACAAACAATAGTTGAAGACAGTGGTGGAATAATAAGCACCGGGTTTGATAAAACAATGTTCCGAAAACAGGTTGAGCTCTCTTTACCCATGGGGATACAAGAAACAATGATTGCTGTGGGTTGGTCCGTTTTTTATAAAATTATGGCCATTATAGGGATTGTTGAACTAGCAACAACACAGCTTTTGTTTACCATTATGCACGCATCATTTATGCCAGCACTTGGTGTTGGTCAGGCATGTGCCACCCTGGTTGGAAAACACATGGGCTCTAATGAGATAGAAAAATCAGAGAAAAGCATAAGCGAATCTTTAAGAATCGCTGAATATATTATGGGATCAATGGGCCTGGTTTTTATTCTATTTCCGGAGATTATTTTATCCCTATTTACAAACGATGTAGACATCATAACCTTTGGGACCTGGGGCCTTCGTTTAATCGGCTTAATTCAATTTGTCGACGCGGTAGGTTTTACAATGTTTTTAGCTCTAACTGGCGCCGGGAACACTTTTTTTCCGGCAATGGTTGAGTCAGCCCTTATTTGGTTTTTTATGCTTCCGCTTAGTTATTATTTAGGCGTTGTTACAGGAGGAGGGTTTAAGCCGCCGTGGATTGTTTTTGCGATATATTTATTATTAATGGCAGCCATTTTAACACTCAAGGTCAAAAAAGGTGACTGGAAAGAAATAGAAGTGTAGGCTTTATTTGTGTTAAATTTTCCTCGAAATATTTTCTATTAAATTGTCAGAAAAACATAAAGATACCGACCCCCAAGAAACACAAGAATGGCTCGAGTCAATTGATGATGCCCTAGAAGAACACGGCTTTGATCGGGCAAGGTTTTTATTAGAACAATTAATTGAACACGCCCAAGCTAAAGGAGCGAGGCTTCCATTTAACACAAACACGCCATTTATTAACACAATTCTTCCATCAGAACAGCCTGAATACCCGGGCGACAGGCAATTAGAAAGAAGAATTAAATCCATCATTCGCTGGAACGCAATGGCCATGGTTGTAAGGGCCAACACAAACACACCGGGCATTGGTGGTCACATCTCTACCTATGCGTCTTCAGCGACACTTTATGAGGTTGCCTTTAACCATTTTTTTAAAGGCTTGGACGACCCCAGCGGTGGAGACCTTATCTTTTATCAGGGACACGGGTCTCCCGGACAATACGCAAGGGCCTTTCTGGAAGGTCGGCTCACAAAAGAAAACCTAGAAAGCTTTAGAAGAGAGCTCACACCGGGTGGACTATCTTCATATCCGCACCCCTACTTAATGCCTGATTTTTGGCAGTTTGCAACAGTCTCAATGGGCCTGGGGCCTATTCTAGCAATCTACCAGGCTCGTTTTTTAAACTATATGATTGACCGAGAATTAATTAAAAATACTGACAGAAAAGTTTGGGCATTTCTCGGTGATGGTGAAATGGATGAACCAGAGTCTAAGGGCGCGCTTACACTTGCGTCGAAAGAAGTACTGGACAACTTAATATTTGTGATAAACTGTAACCTACAAAGATTAGATGGCCCGGTACGTGGAAACAGCAAGGTTATTCAAGAACTTGAGGGTGCTTTTAAGGGTGCTGGTTGGAATGTGATAAAGGTTGTTTGGGGCTCCGAGTGGGACGAACTAATTGAAAAAGACAACTCAGGAAAACTTTTACAAAGAATGGAAGAGGTTGTTGATGGTGAATTATTAAAATATGTAGTAGAGGGGGGAACATATTTCAGAGAACACTTTTTTGGAAAATATCCAGAAACCCTTGAACTTGTTTCTCACATTAGTGACGATGACCTTATAAAGATGAAACTCGGAGGTCATGATCCGGTAAAAATGTATGCAGCATATAAAGAAGCAACCGAACACAGGGGTAGACCAACAGTAATTCTTGCTAGAACTATTAAAGGTTATGGACTGGGCGAAGCAGGTGAAGGTAGAAACATAACACATAACCAAAAGAAACTAAACGAAAAGGAATTATTATATTTTAGAGACAGATTTGATATTCAACTTTCTGATGAAGAAACCGTAACAGCACCGTTCTTTAAGCCAAAATCAAACAGCAAAGAAATAAAATACATAAAAGATCGCCGTGATGAGCTTGGCGGTTTTTTACCAAGAAGAATTGTTTCTAATAAAAAAATAACACCTCCCAATATTAAAGTTTTTCAGGAACTTTTAGATGGGACGGGCGCAAGAGAAATCTCTACCACAATGGCCTTTGTTAGGTTGTTAACAATATTATGTAGAGATAAAAAAGTTGGTAAAAACATTGTACCTATTATACCCGATGAGGCAAGGACTTTCGGCATGGACCCATTGTTTAGACAGCTTGGTATCTATTCACACAAGGGCCAACTTTATGACCCGGTAGACTCAGATCAGTTTTTATACTACAAAGAAGCTGTAAATGGCCAAATTTTTGAAGAAGGGATTAATGAAGCGGGGGCAATTTCTTCTTTCATTGCTGTGGGAATGTCTTATCAAACAACAGGTCAAAACATGATTCCCTTCTATATATATTACTCGATGTTTGGTTTTCAAAGAGTGTGGGATTTTATATGGGCAGCGGGCGACATGAGAACCAGGGGTTTTTTACTTGGCGGAACCGCCGGAAGAACCACGTTAAATGGAGAGGGGCTACAACATCAAGATGGCCACAGCCACTTAGCCGCTGCCGCAACACCAAACATCAAAGCTTATGATGTTGCATATGCCTATGAGATTGCGATTATTATACAACACGGTATAAAAGAAATGTTTTATGATCAAAAAGATGTTATCTACTACCTTACCCTAGAGAATGAAAACTATGCTCACCCCAAAATGCCAAACGGGATTGAAAAAGACATAATAAGGGGAATGTATAAAATTCGCACAACAAAAAGACCAACCGTTAGGCTACTTGGAAGCGGCCCACTTCTCAATGAGGTAATAGCAGCGGCAGAACTGCTTATTAATGACTGGGGAATCGACCCCGGGATATGGAACGTTACCTCGTTCACCGAACTACGAAGAGAGGCAGAGGAGATAGAGAGGTGGAATACTATGAACCCAAGTGAAAAACAAAGAAAATCTCACTTAGAGAAATCTCTTAATAAACACCCCGTTCCAACAATTGCTGTTTCAGACTATGTGAAAATGTCCTCTGAACAAATTGCGCCCTATGTTTCAGGGGCATATTATGCGCTTGGAACTGATGGTTTCGGAAGAAGCGACACAAGAGAAAACCTAAGACACTTTTTTGAGATAGACAGGTATTATATTGTTTTAACCGCTGTGCGCGCTCTCGCGATTGAGGAAAAGCTAGAAATGCGTGTGGCAAATGAGGTGATAAAAAAGTATAATATAGATTCAAATAAACCCAGTCCAATAACTATATAATATGTTAAAAGAAATTTTACTACCAGACCTTGGAGAAGGCATCAGCTCAGCTGATGTAAGTGAGGTTTTGGTTTCGCCCGGAGACAGCGTGTCCGTCGATGATATTATATTAGTACTAGAGTCAGAAAAAGCCAGCATGGAGATCCCATCAGAAGATAGGGGTATTATAAAAAAAGTTTTTGTTTCGGCTGGAGATGAAGTAAAAACCGGTGAGATATTAATTATGATGGAAGTAGTTCCCACCTCTAAAGTGGCGAAAGAAAAGACAGAAGAAAAAGTCGAGCCTAAAAAACAAAAAGATAAAAAAGTTGCGGCAACCAGGAAACAAAAAACAAAACCAGAATTAAAAACAGATGGTAAAACGTTCGCAAGCCCGGGTGTTAGAAGGCTTGCTAGGGAGCTAGAGATTGTTCTCTCTCAGATTAAAGCAACTGGCCCAAAAGGAAGAATAACAAAAGAAGACCTTCATGGATATATAAAACAAAAAATGGCACAGGGTGTCGGTGTTAATATACAAGCTCAGCCAAAAATCGATTTTTCAAAGTGGGGAGAAATTGAAACAAAACCACTAACAAAAATTCAAAAAATAACAGGCGGTCGATTGCAACAGGCCTGGCAAACAATTCCCCACGTTACCCAGTTTGATGAGGCCGACATTTCTATACTTAACACCAAAAGAGAAAAACTTAAAACAGAGGGGCAGAAAAAAAATATAAAAGTAACATTTCTACCCTTTATTATGAAAGCTGTGATCAAAACCCTTAAAGAGTTCCCCTCTTTTAATAGTTCATTAGACCACCGAGGTGAAAACCTGGTTATTAAAAACTATTATAACCTGGGAATTGCCGTTGACACTCCAAATGGGCTAATTGTTCCGGTGATTAAAAATGCAGATAAAAAATCAATAACCACTCTATCAAAAGAACTTATGGATATTAGCGAGAGAGCAAGATCGGGAAAACTAAAACCTGATGAGCTAAAAGGTGGTTCGTTCACAATATCTAGTTTAGGTGGAATTGGAGGAACATATTTTACACCCATTATTAACCCGCCAGAGGTGGCAATTATGGGTGTCTCTAAAAGTGTTTGGAAACCAATATATAACCACAAGTCAAAAGAAATTATTCCAACGTTTACAATGCCTTTCTCTCTATCCTATGATCATCGCGTTATTGATGGTGCAATTGGGGCAGCGTTCACATCGTTTTTTTCTAATGCTGTGCTTGATAGAACAACCTTTGACTGATAATTATGTCATCTAAGAAACATATCGATATAATAGTAATTGGATCTGGACCAGGTGGATACGCTGCAGGATTTAGAGCCGCTGACCTGGGTAGGCAGGTTTTGATTGTAGACAAAGACCCAACTCTCGGAGGTGTCTGTTTAAACAGGGGGTGTATACCCTCCAAAACACTGTTACACATAGCAAAGGTATTAGAAGAAGCAGAGTCACTTAAAAATATGGGAGTGGGGTTTTCAAAACCAAAAATAGATATTGATGGTGTTCGTAGTTGGAAATCAAAAATTGTGACACAGCTATCAAGCGGAATAAGCCAGATGGCGAAAGCAAGAAAAGTACAAACAGTTCAGGGTGAGGCCACATTTTTATCAAACTCTGAGATACAGATTAAATCAGGATCAAAGAAACAAGTGGTTACATTTGATCACTGTATTATAGCTGCTGGGTCTTCTTCGTCTACGATACCAGGGATTCCAACAGAGAACAAGGATGTGCTTACCTCTCGAACAGCATTAGACCTAGTAAGGGTCCCCAAAAACCTATTAATAATTGGCGGGGGATATATAGGCCTGGAAATGGGAACGGTGTTTAACTCTTTAGGTTCTGTTGTTAGTGTGGCGGAGTTTTTACCAAACCTACTTCCGGGGGCAGATGCTGATCTTGTTAAGCCGCTTGCTAGAAAGTTAAAAAAACAATTTGAAGAAATTTATTTGTCGACAAAAATAACAAGCGTAAATCCATCAAAACCAAAAGGACTCACAGTTACCATGGAAAAAGATGGAAAAACAAGTACAAAAAAATTCGATCAGGTTCTTGTTGCGGTTGGTAGAAAGCCAAACACAAAAAACATTGGGTTGGAAAACACAACTATAATAATTAACGATCAGGGGTTTATAACTGTTGACAAGTGTCAAAAAACAAATGTTGATAATATATATGCGATTGGAGACATTGCAGGAGACCCAATGCTTGCACACAAAGCAACCCACGAGGGAAAGGTCGCAGCGGAGGTCATCTGTGGTCTACCTGCCGAATTCGATGCAAAGGCTATCCCAGCTGTTATTTTTACTGATCCAGAAATAGCCTGGGTTGGAATAACGGAGACGGAGGCAAAAGAAAAATCAATACCCTATCAAAAGGGAGAGTTTCCATGGGCAGCAAGCGGTAAGTCGCTTGCGATGGGAAGAAACGAGGGTCGAACGAAAATTATTTTTGACCCTGACACAAAAAGAACAATAGGTGTAGGCATTGTTGGCCCCAATGCTGGCGATCTTATATCTGAGGGGGCACTGGCAATAGAAATGGGAGCAGATGCTGAAGACATTAGCCTAACTATTCATCCTCACCCAACCCTTGGGGAGACGTTTGCAAATGCTGCTGAGGTGTTTGAGGGCACAGTAACAGATTTATATATTCCTAAAAAACCAGGATAACATATTTCTGAAAAATCTATTAATATGCCTCTAGAGATTATATTGATAGCCGCTGTCACAGTTGATGGCTTTATTGCCAGGCACAACAAGGAAATAACAAAATGGACTCAAGACCTACATCTTTTTAAAGAACAGACGATGGGGTACCCGGTTATTATGGGGTCTAATACACAGAAGACACTTTCTAATGATCTTTTAGGAAGGGATGTAATAGTGGTTCATAGAGATGATAGTCCTAAAGATATAATTAATAAAATATCTAGTAACCGGTGCTTTATAGCGGGGGGTGGAAAAACTTATTCTAAGTTTTACTCTTTTATTACACACGCCTATATCACACCTCATCCACTTATTTTTGGAGGTGGGGTCTCATTGTTTACTGAAAGGGTTCCGGAATTAAACCTGGTTTTTGAAAAATTAATCGAAGTGTCAAAAGCAGACGGTATTTATCAATATCAGTATCGAGTAGATCGTTGAAGAGATTAATAGTTATACAATTAATTATATTAACAATCGGACTATCAATAGGTGTTACATCTGGAGGTGTTTTATCTAGAGATCAACTAGCGATAGACATTAACCACTATGATCTTAGAATAAAGGTGGACACAAAAAGAAAAATGATCTCAGGGTATGTTGATATAAAAATGAAAATACTGGATGAAATAAGATTTATAGAATTAGATCTTATTAAACAATATTTTATTTCTAAAATTTTAATTGATAGTGTTTCAACACCGTTTAAACACCGGCAAAATAAAATTTTTATTACAGCACAAGGAATCAAGGCCAACACCACAACTACGATTAGAGTTGTTTATAAAGGAAAACCACCGGAAGCTGAAAAACCTCCCTGGAGCGGAGGGTTTACATGGGAAAAAAGCAATGATGGATATCCTTGGGTTGGAATATCGTGTCAGGGAAATGGATCGCATATATGGTTTCCATGTAAAGAACATCCTAGCGATGAGCCAGACAGTGTTGATTTACACATAACCGTACAAAAACCACTTTCTGTTGCGGCCAACGGACTCCTTCAAAGCGTAGAGGAGCATAAAAACAAGTGGCACACCTGGCACTGGAAAACCAATTATAATATCAACCCATATAATATCAATTTTACCATCGGAAATTTTGATATTGTTGAGAGAATATCTCCGGTTCTAGGAAAGCCACTAAGGGTACAGTTTTATGTTCTTAAAGATAATATAGATGGCGCAGAGGCTTTGTTAGATCAAGCAGAGGTGTTTTTAGATTTTTTTACAAGGAACTTTGGACAGTATCCATGGATAAAAGAAAAATTTGGACTTGTTAATACTCCATATTGGGGCATGGAACACCAGACAATGATTGCCTATGGAAACGATTACAAAAACAATGAAAAAGGATATGATTTTCTATTATTCCATGAAATGTCTCACGAGTGGTGGGGAAATTATTTAAGTGTATCAGACTGGGCTGACCTGTGGATACATGAAGGGTTTGCTGTGTACACAGAGGCACTTTATCTAGAAGAAAAATATGGTATAGAGGAGTACAATAAGTTTTTTAGAAAAAAAATAATTAAAAAAATTCCACTCGCTCAATCAATTGTGCCGCACAGGAATGCCACAATAGAAAACGTGTCAGGATTGGACCCCTATAATAAAGGGGCATATGTTTTACACATGCTTCGTTATTTAATTGGTGATGATAAATTTTTCGAAATTTTAAGTGAATTTTTATATAGTAAAAAGCAATTACCCAACAATCAAGTAACAACAAAGGATTTTATTGATCTTGTTCATTTAAAAACAGAAAGTAAGATAGATTGGTTCTTTAAGACCTATTTGTATGAAAAAGATTACCCGGTTTTGATTCAAAACACAAAACACGGATCTAATCACACGTTTATCGATCTATATTGGGAAAATAAAAATTTTTCAATGCCTGTTGAAGTGTATTACAATTCAAACACCGGTTTACGACAGCGAAAATTGTCTTTGACAAACAAACCAACAATGATAGCAATCCCTCATTATAATAAAATTAAAATTGATCCCAATAAAAGAATTTTACTAACCATTAAAAACAAGAGTTAACATCTATAGTGGTTTTAATATTTAGTGCTGATGAAAAATAAAATTATACTTATTATAGTCACCGCGGTTTTTTTAGCCTATTGGTATTTTTATCACCCAATCCCAAAATATGATGGGCACATGTCAATAGGGGGTTTAAATAAGTCTGTTGATATATATACGGATACGTATGGAGTGCCTCATATTTTTGCACAAAACGAAGAGGATCTTTTTTATGCTGCAGGTTATTATGCTGCTAGAGACAGGCTGTTTCAAATGTCTGTGGTTAATTATTCGGTTCGTGGAGAACTTGCTTACGCTTTTGGCGATGAGCTGATCAGCAGTGATGTTTATCTTAGAACCTGGAGGATACACGACACAGCGAAAAAACTGGTTGGAGAGCTAAAAAAAGAAACCGTTGATTTAATGGGAGCGTTCTGTGCAGGAATCAATTATAGGATTAATGAAGTATCTAATGATCTACCGGTTGAGTTTAAACTTACAGGCATGAAACCACCCGTGTGGAGCCCCTCTATTGTTACTGGCTACGCGAGAATGATGGCAAGAGAAATGTCATCCTCTTGGAAACCAGAAATTGTTTTTGGCGCAATCGAAAATTATTTTGGAAAAGAAAAATTAAAAGAGATCTACCCCTATTATAGCAATTCTCACCCAACCATAGCACAAAAAAAGAATGCCCTAGAAAGAGAAATATTTTCAAAGCTGATGGATGAAGAATTAAAACTTCAAAAAACACTTGGCTATAATTCATCCGTTTCTGGATCAAACAACTGGGTTGTTTCTGGCTCCAAAACAAAATCTGGAAAACCTTTTTTGGCAAACGACCCACATCTTGAGTTTACACAGCCCCCTAGGTGGTATGAAATGCACCTAAAGGGAGGGCGATTTAATATAAGTGGATTATGTTTGGCGGGTATCCCGATGCCGATCATTGGTCAAAATGAAAATATTGCCTGGGGGTTTACAAACTCTATGGTAGATGATATGGATTTTTTTATTGAAAAAATTAATCCTGAAAACGAAAATCAATACTTATATGACGGAGACTGGCAGGACATGAAGATCATTGAGGAAACGATTAAACTAAGAAACAACAGGGATACAACTGTTACAATTAGACTTACCCACCATGGACCAATTATTACCGATGTTCATAGTTTGTTAAAAGGTGAAAACACCGCACTGTCAATGGCCTGGACGGGTAATTGGCTTACGAAAGAAATAGATGGTTTATTTGGCTTAGCAACCGCAAAAAACTGGAATGATTTTTCAAGAGCATTAAAAAACTTCGGAGTACCAGGGCAAAATATTGTATATGCAGATGTTGATGGCAATATCGGATGGCGGCCCGCTGTTTTTATTCCAATAAGAAAAGAGGGGTCTAGCTTGATACCGCGGCCAGGGCATGATTCAGACTATGATTGGGACGGAAGGGTACCATATAAAGAAATGCCATACTTATTCAACCCCAAAAGTGGATATATTGCTACCGCAAACAATAAAACAATTGGTAACACATTTCCTTATTATATAAGTGGTCTTTGGGCAGACCCAAGCAGAGCACAGCAAATAATAAAAAGATTAGACACCTTAAGTGTGGCTACAATAGAAGATATGAAGTCTATCCAGCTAGACTATACATCTTTATTTGCGAAAGAGATAACCCCATTACTATTATCTGTAAAAACAGGTGATGAAACCGGAAAACATAAAGAAGCGATAAAAATATTAGAAAATTGGGACTTTGTAGAATCTCCGGAATCAAAAGGGGCTCTTATTTTCCACTCCGTTTTGCGCCAGGTTGTGATATCTATTTTTGGTGATGAATTAGATTTGTTAGGAGATAAATATTTAGATGCTTTTACGTCAATGAAATATTTACACAACCGCAGTCTTCGAAAAATATTAGCAGAGGGTAATTCTTCCTGGGTTGATGATATAACAACAAGAAACAAGATTGAAACGTTGGATGAGATATTAACAAGATCATTTATCAATGGGGTACATGATATAGAAAAGGTTGCTGGTCACAATATAAACAATTGGGAGTGGGGGAGAGTTCACTATCTGACACACAAGCATAAAATAGGATCAAAAAAGATTTTAGACTGGATATTTGATTTAAATGTTGGCCCATATCCCTCTGGTGGTTCTGACAAGTCTCCAAACGCCGGTTCTTACTCATTCAGTGACCCATACGCACAAACGGCTGGTGCATCAATGAGGCGTGTTGTCGATTTCAGCAACTTAAATGAAACCCAACAGATAATACCAACCGGACAGTCAGGATTGTATAATAGTCCACACTATAAAGACCAGGCAGGTCTATATCATAATGGAAAATATAGAACCACTTGGTTTAATGAGTCGCACATTAGAAAAAGCAATGAGTTTAAAAGGCTTATTCTTTTACCTTTGAAATGATAACAGCAACTCTGGTTTTATTAATAATTATTGTTAGTTACTTCGGCTACTGGAGCGCTAGAGGAATGGGAAGTTTTTATACCTCAAAACCAATGATGATTGCGCACAGAGGAACCACAAAAAATTTTCCTGAAAACACAATTGAAGCATATAGTGAGTCTATTAAGTTGGGATATAATGGAATTGAGTTAGATATTTTGTCATCTAAAGATGGTGTTATCTATTGTTCTCATAATCATCAGCTAGAAAGGGAAACAAACGATAGTGGTTACATTCATGAAATGAGAGCCCTGGAACTTGATAAAATTAAAACCGGAGCACACTCCCACCCCGACAATCAGAAACCTATGCCTCGACTAGAAAATGTTATCAAACAACTACCCAATAATATAAGAATAAACATTGAGGTAAAGTTTTCGGGCCCCCTAGACTTTTCAACTATATCAATACTGAGAAAAATGATTTTAAAAAAACAAATAAAACAGTCGACACTTATTTCGTCATTCAACCCCTTTATTGTTTTTTATGCCCGCTGGTTTATCCCAAACATAAAAACGGGTTATTTAGTTGAGACCACTGATATGATTAAGTGGATGCACCTAGCACACCCAGACTGTCTACATCCAAGGGCTGATTTATTAAATGAGAATCTAATTGAAATGTGCCGATTAAAAAATGTTGCCATAAACACATGGACTGTTAATTCAGCCCCAGCTATTAATTATTGTAAAAAAATTGGTGTGGACGGTATTATTTCAGACAGATATAATTTTGAATTTTCATGAACAGGGCTCAAAAGGTTTTAATCATACCAGACTCTTTCAAGGATAGTATTAGCTCTGTTGAGTTTTGTGCTATAGCAAAAGATGCCATATTAAAAATAAGTCCACAAACCCATATACAAACCATTCCCATGGCAGATGGTGGAGAGGGGAGCATTGATGTGTTTAGGCATATAAATGGATATGATTATCAAACAGTTCGGGTAAAAAACCCACTAGGTAAAAATATTACTACTGAGTACTGCATTCAAAAAAACACAGACACAGCTATGATAGAAATGGCAAAAGCTTCGGGGCTTCAAATGATATCTAAGAATCAGAGAAACCCAATGAAAACCTCAAGCTTTGGTACGGGGCAACTAATTTTAGATGCAATTAATTCTGGCGTAAAGAAAATAATTCTTTTTATTGGTGGAAGCGCTACAAATGATATAGGCGTTGGTATGCTAGATGCACTTGGATTCAAATTTTATAATTATGAGGACGAAATATTTTCAGGACAAGTAAACAATATCCCCAAAATAGTTAGAATTGAAAGACCAAGAATTGTAAAACGTCTGCAAGAGATTTCGTTTGTTGTCGCCTGTGATGTATCAACCCGGTTACTTGGTCCTAATGGGGCAACATATACATATGGAAAACAAAAGGGTGCAAATGAAGAGCAGCTTAAAAAACTAGAGAATTACTTAAGACATTTTTCACAAGTTGCAAAAAACACTAGCCCTACTGATTATTCTAATTCTGAAGGATCAGGTGCTGCTGGAGGAGTTGGTTTTAGCTCCATGACGTTTTTAAATGCTAAATACCAATCGGGGTTTGAGTTAATAAGCGAACTTCTTGATCTGGAAAATCATATCAAACTCAACTCTTACGATTTAATTATCACTGGCGAGGGAAGAATAGATGGACAAACAAGAAAGGGAAAGATATTAATGCACTTGGGTAATATGGGGAAAGAAACATCTATTCCTGTAATAGCATTTGGTGGAACAGTAGATGACAACCTGAAAGAGCCTAGACTTAAAGGAATCACAGAGTTGGTTCAGATTAGTTCTCCAAATGAATCCATTGAAGAGGCAATTAGAAAAACAGAATTTAATCTAAAAAAGGCTATCCGTAATAAAATTCAAAAGTATTTGAATTAGTTCTCGTTTGATGTTTTGTAATTAGAAAACTCACTAATCTTATCAGTGTTAATTAAATCAACCCCGGCCTGCTCTAAAACCCTCCACGAGTTTTTATTATCTGGCGTAGCCCAAAACCGTATGTGTTTATTTTCTAAATGCACAGTGTTAATAATTTTATCTAAAACAGCACGCTGGTTTTTTGGTATTTTCCCAATTCCTTCCCATTGAAAATGATCTAACCAACTCATGCTAATAAGGGGCATAATATTGTTGGATATGTTCTTACCAATATCCGAAAAGCGCCCATCTAAAAAAGTAAGACGATCAGTTTCTTTTTTAAAATCACTAACACTTGGTTTATCTCCTGATATTATTATTGTCACCGCCCCCTGAATAAACGAGTCAGAAACAATACGGGTGAACATTGGCTTGTATTTCTCAAGTTTAGTGAGCAAAGCGTCATATGTTTTACCAGAAGCAGTTTTGAAATCAACCAATAAATATAGTGGAATATCATTTTTGTAGATACTCCCCTTGTTTTTATTATATGTTTTCCAAAGATGGTCTAAGTATAATTTTTCGATGGTTTTATTTTTTCTTAATTGTAGCCAATTGTGGCCAACATATAATTCAGACCTCAATAAAAACACATCTACCTCAATACTTTTAAAACTGTTTTCGAGCGCACTCAGGAGGGGTTTATCATTTAAATAATCATTGTGTGAATGTGCCATTTTAACAGGGCTTTGTGCAAATAGATGTTGCGGTATAAGAAACCAAACAACAAATAAAAATTTGATTAATTGTTGCCCAAACAACAACACTATTAATCTTCGATTTTTTGTTTCCACAGTGAAAGGGCCAGAAGAAATGAAATAATTGATGCAGAGACCCAAAAGACAATCACATCATCAAAGCTATATATTATATCAGAATTCAGATCAGACTGTGTGGTTTTTATCAGAACACTACTAATATTTTCTTGGATGGCCGCACCAATATAACTAAACAGCCCGATAAATCCCATTGCAGCACCTGTTATATTTTTAGGAGCAATATCAATAGCAAATAATCCACCAAGTACCGCGAGCAAGCCGCTCAGAGTAAAACCATAAACAATAAAAGCAATGGTTAAAACAAGCGTTGACTGTGGTCCGTAAAATATTAAAAAGAGTGATGCTATTTCAGCGATTCCAAACAGTAATGTAATTGGAGGTCTGCGAGCATTAAAATATTTATCTGATATAAATCCATATGCGACACAACCAATGATACCGGTAAATGTATTTAAGCCAACTAATCCCCCGGCTTCAATTAATGAATAACCTCGCGCTTCCTGAAGATATAGAACGCCCCAGCTGTTAATTGCATATCTGGTCACATACATGGTTGCGCTAGCTAATCCCAAGATCCAAATAGATGGGTACTTAATAATTTTAAACTGATTTTTTAATACGTCTTTAAAACTCCTTGATATTTTTTTTACACGGCCTTCTTTTTTCCACTCTCCAATATTGGGAAGGCCTAAACTTCTTGGACTGTCTTGTAAAAACCTATATCCAACAACTGTAATTAGAATTAATGATATTCCAGGGCCAATGAACCCAAGGTGCCAAGAAAAATAATCAACCAAAGCGGCCGTACCAATAAAAGTAAGTCCCTCTCCAATTGAGTGTGCTGTGCTCCAAAGACCATAGTACCACCCTCTTTCTTTTGGGCTGAACCAATTTGTGAGGGCAATCGCACATGAGGGTGCACCTATGCCTTGAACCCATCCATTTAGAAACCAGAATATGACCCACAAAGTCAAAGACTGGTTTAACCCCATTGAAATATTTATTGCACCAGATACTATTAAACCAAAAGTAAAGAAACGTTTAATATTTGCATAGTCAGCAAAAAACCCGTTTAAAAATTTGCCCAACGCATAACCATAAAAGTAAGCAGATCCAACAAGGCCTAGATCTACAATAGAAAAAACCCCACTGTCGATAAGGGGCTTTTTAACAACCGAAAGTGCTAGCCTGCAGGTATAACCAAAGCCATACAGTAATATTATAGAAGCAAGAACCTCTCTACGGTATTGATTATATTTACTGTCTATCTGGGTTTTATCATAAACAACAGGTTTTTCTGATCCGGCTTTAAAAAAATCAATTATTTTTACAGACATTATTTATTTAAATCCAAACAGAACGAGTGTTCTAGGGGAAGACCATCAGTGTTTAAAACATAGTCGCCTTTAAAGTTTTTCACTTTCCAGTCAATGCAAATCTCATCCTCACCATTATCGTGTACCTCCATAATTCCATATTGTCCACGCACACCACTCACACCCTTTGAATATGGACCGCCTTTAATGCTTGGTTTTCGATCAAGTGGTCCCGCGTGAAAAATAGGAATAGGAGCTCCTCCACCAGTTGCATAATCACTGTTTGTGCCATCATCGATCGCACTCATGTGGGCATCTCCACTCACAATACAAATGGGAATGTTGTGCTTTTTGATAAAATCAGCGATATCTCTTCTTTCCTCAGGGTACCAGCCCCAGTTGTCGTGGTCCTCGCATTCAAAACCCTCATCGGTTTTTATGGTATTGGCTTCATCGCAATTAAACCAACTTAGATCTGGAGCACTTACGAAAGGGAAGCTTGAGTGCCACACTACAGCGTGGTTGTTCCTCTTGGCTTGGAGTAATTGATCTTTAAACCATTTTAAATGTTCTTCTGTTCCAAAGTTTGTACCCTGCTTTGTTTTTTTACAATCATCTGACCTTGCGTTTTTACAATCTCCTTGAAATAGTGGCCGGTCTTTTTCAGATCTTAAATCTGTTAGTAAATAAGTAATCCTTCCAACGTTAAAGGACTGAGAGATCACCTTCCCCCCTTCTTCAAATGCAAGTGGATAATGAGGGACATAATTTTTATAAGCTGTACGGGCCTCTGGTTGGCATGCTACATAGCCATATTGATTAGGAGCGGTTCCAGCGCTGTTGTTTGGTCCATAGTCATGATCATCCCACATATATGCAATAGAGGTATTATGATACAGCTTAGATTGCTTCATAGAGCCAAGTGTTGCGCGAAAATAGGTTAGGAAATTATCTTCACAATCTCTTCGTATGTTGCCGTAGTGAAAATCCCCCAACATAAAATAGAACAACGACTCTTCTTCCCGGATTCGATCAAAAACAGGGTTGTTAGATCCTGTTGTCGCACAAGTGGCCAGTGTTATTTTATATGAAAATGGTCCCTTTTTGTGTGTCCTGAACTTTCCTGTTTTAGTTTTATCTATTATTCCATTAACACTAAAACGGTAGTAGTATGTCTTCCCAGGTTTTAGGGCAGAGAGTTGTATTTTTGAAAAATGATTTGAACGACCACCGACAAGCTGAGTTCTTGAAAATAGCGTATTTGTCCTGAAATTTTTATTGTCGCTATATTGTACTCTTATTTTTGCATCCGCGTCTGTAGCAAAAGAAACAACCGCACTTTTTTCGGTGGTCGCTCCAGACCAATAATATTCAATCTCTGCTGCGCTTACCAGGTTATATGATATGAATAAGATGAAATAAAAATTTAGATAACTTTGTTTAATCATTGACTACTCCAGCATACCTTCAAATTGTTTGGTGTATGTAAAACCATCATATCTTTTTTTATCATCATGCCTTATTGCCCAAAGATAGTACATATGAAACCCCGGTGCCGATGTTTGACTGTGTGTTTTACTATTTGTAATTGCCAACACATCACCATTTTTTATTTTATAAACATCCTCACCTAATTCTCCGTGGCCATAACCCCAGGTTGGCGAAAGTTCATAGTAATATAACTCCGGTTGTGCGTGGTGGTGGGGTGGGTAACTGCTCCACTTTCCTGGAAAATTTAAAACTTCGCCAATGACAAGCTTTGCCTCCTTTGGAGAAATTGTATCATCAAATGCAAGTCTAACTAACCGGTAGCATGTATCATCAAGCTGGCCTTTCCCCCTGTGTTCTGTGTCAATTTCCTCAGGTAAATATATTTTACCTTTAAATGCTTCATTGTTGATTGTTTTTATAACAGCGATTCTCGATTGAGATTTTGTTGAAACCTTAACATTCTCACCTGGGCTCATATGAACCACTGTGGGATCGCCATTGATCCAATCTGGCCTATCAAATGAAAACTCTGCTCCTTGAAATTCAATGGTTCCTCTGCCCCCAACTATAACTACAGCGATCTCTTTGTTACTGTCTTCAATCGCCCAATTGTCATTTTCATTTAGAACCAATATGTCAAAATCCATTCCGGTTTTTTCTAGGGTGTCGCTATAGTGATTTACGCCAGATTTAAAACCATTTCGGTGTGGGTGAATTAAACTCATAATATTCTCCTATTCTTTGATCATATGATTTCTTATCAGGCTGATAAACTCATCATATCCATCTAAAAAAGTGTTCATTGTGTGGACAGTTGCGCCAAATGACAGAAACTCTTCAGGTCGCATGCCGTCTTTATCAAATGCGCGATTAAAATCCTCAAAGTGCTTGCGCAAAGTAGAGATAGTTATCTTATCCACAGGCTTTTCAATTCTATTTCTTACATCAACATCTGATTTGTTGAATTGATTCCACCAGTCGTAGGGCATGCTGATGATAACATCCCCACCAACAATCTCTTTCCAATGAAGATCACACCTAAAGGCAGCTGCCAGTAGTTTTGACCTATATCCTCTATCCTTAAATAAAGTATAAGCATTTTTAAAAACTGCTATAGAGGCCCAGTTAATTAAATCTGGATCAATATCAATATTCTCAGCCTCTCTCTGGCGTTTTAGGTGGTCATCAATACGGCCAACCATTATGGTAACATAGGGTGTGACTGTTGATGTATCCACGCCGTTATTTTTTGCTGTTTCAAGTCCTCTCTCAATTGCCTCTGCAACCTCCAGTGCCTGTGGCACAGTAAAACTCACAGTTGCATTGATAGATATTCCAATGGATGTTAGTTTTTCCATCGCCTCAATTCCAGCTGGAAGAGCTGGACATTTTATGGCAATGTTGGGAGCCAATGAAGCGAGGTACTTACCTTGCTCAAACATAGCATCAGCATTTCTGTAATATTTTGGATTAACCTGAAGGGATAGTTTCCCCTTTTCACCATTCGTTCTTTCATACACGGGCAATAATATTTCAGCAGCTTTCTTCCCAACTTTATCAATTAAAAGCCAAAGAATTTCATCCTCTGAGTAGCTCGGGTGTTCGATGATCATTCTATCAATCTCAGGATTCCAAAGGTCGGGGTGGTTTTTTACGCTTTGTAATGTGATAACAGGGTTAGAGGTTGCGCCTACAGCGCCCTCATCATAAGCGTGTTTCAGTTCTAGGTGGTCGTTGGAGTCATTCCACCAGTCAGAACCAAGGTTAGTTGTCTGCTGCATTTTTGTTTTCTGAGCCATTTTAATTACTCCAAATTTTATTAAGATATTTTCTGGATCGCATTGCATATTCAAAAGGATTTGCTTTAGAAGGGTCCTGTTCTGCTTCAACAATTACCCAACCACTGTATTCAGAAAACTCTATTGATTTACTAATAGATTTAAAGTCAATGCACCCATCTCCCGGAACAGTAAAAATCCCAGACAAAACTGCATTCAAAAATGAAATCTTCTCAAAATTTATATCATTGAAAACACCAGGTCTTAGATCCTTAAAATGTATGTGTCTGATCCGATTCATATTTTTTTCGAAAAATTTAACAGGGTCAACACCCGCAAAAAACAGGTGCCCCGTGTCAGCACAGAGATTAACAAGTTTCGGGTCTGTGCTAGATAGTAGCTTAAAAATTTCCCTCTCGCTCTGAATATATGTACCCATATGATGGTGGTATGCTATACTTACTCCATAGGAGCTACAAATTTCTCCTGCTTTGTCTAAAGAACTTGTTAGAATATCCCAGTCTTTTTCGCTGCAAACTGGCTTTGATGAAAGTGGGTTCTGCATTGTACCATGTACAGAGCCTGTACACTCAGCTATGTTAATGATCACAGCCCCACTGTCGGCTAATAGGGATGCTTTTTTGTGAATTTTTTCAAGTTCATCATCGATTGTCTTTGATAAAAAAAATGTAGAATGCCAAGCGGAAGTCAGTTCAAGTTTATATTTTGAAAGAACTTCTTTTATGCTTGAAGCTTCTTTAGGAAACTTGTTTCCTAATTCAGTACCGCTATAACCGGATTTTTGCATCTCTTCTAGTATTGTATCTAGGGTATAGTCGCCACCTAACTCTGGCATATCGTCATTGCTCCAGTTAATTGGGGCAATGCCAAAACGAACCCCACTATTGTCTAAATTAAAAATCTCTCTCGCCTTTTATCTTCTCGTTGTACTCTTCTCTTATTATTGTGACCTTGTCTGACTCTGATATTTCAGCAACTGGTACATCCCACCATGCCCCGTAACCAGGCACTTTTGCATCGAGATCTACGAGAACCTCTATCAATATTGATTTGCTATTTTCTCTCGCTTGGGCAATAGCTTTTTCTAGCCTTTTTTTGGTTTTGACCGTTATCGCATCAATGCCCATAGACTTTGCATGCGCTGCATAATCAACAGGAAGTTTATCACCTGTGTATTCAGATGATGACTCGTCTCTTTTTCTGTATTGATTCCCAAACCCTTTGCTTCCTAAGCTGAGAGAGAGACCGTTTATACTTCCAAATCCGTGGTTATTTATTAAAACTATTATAAGCTTTTCATTTTCTTGGACCGCGGTTACAATTTCTGAGTTCATCATTAAATAAGATCCATCCCCAACCATTACGAATACATCTCCAGAGTCTTTTGCCATTTTTATACCTAACCCACCAGCAACTTCATAGCCCATGCATGAATATCCGTATTCCATATGGTATTGATCTCCATTCATGCTTCTCCAGAGCTTGTGCATATCTCCTGGAAGACTACCCGCAGCGCATACAACAACATCATCCTCATTCATACAATTTGATATTACCCCAATAACCTCTCCCTGACTAACTGCGGGCTGGTTATCTAGGTTAAATATTCTATCTACCTCTTGGTTCCAGTCATTTTTATGCTGTTTGATCTCAGCTCGATATTTCACAGATATACTGAAACCATCGTTCTTCAATAAATGATTTAGGCGCTCAAGACATTTTTTTGCATCACCAACCAAGGAAATAGATGAGTGTTTATGAGCGTCAAAAGAAGATACATTGATACTTAAAAAATTAACATTTGGGTTTTGAAATAAGGTTTTTGAAGCGGTAGTGAAATCTGACAGTCTTGTGCCGATACAAATAACAAGGTCAGCATTTTTGGATAATGTGTTTGCGGCGCTTGTCCCAGTTACGCCGATAGCTCCAAGATTTTGACTGTGGTTCCAAGATAGCGCCCCTTTTCCTGCTTGCGTTTCTCCAATTGGAATACCTGTGTTATTGCAAAATTCATTCAGGATTTCTTCCGCTTCTGAATAGATAATACCACCCCCAGCAATAATAACCGGATTTGTAGACTGTTTGATCATTGCAGCTGCATTTACGATTGAATCTTCTGATGGCATATTTCTTGGGATGCTCCAAACCTTTTTGTTGAAAAAATGATCTGGGTATTCATATGCCTCTGCCTGTACATCCTGTGGTAGGGATAGGGTCACCGCACCTGTAACAACGGGATCAGTTAAAACCCGCAGAGCCTCAGGTAAGGATGAGATAATCTGCTCAGGCCGGTTTATCCTGTCCCAAAATATACTAACAGGTTTAAAACAATCGTTCACAGACATATCAGGTGAATTTGTATGTTCTAGTTGTTGCAAAACCGGACCAACATTGCGCCTGCTAAAAATATCACCCGGTAAAAGTAACACCGGGAGTCTATTGATAGTTGCTCCCGCTGCTGCGGTTATCATGTTTGTTGCTCCCGGGCCTATGGAACTGGTACAGGCGAATGTCTCCATACGCCTTTTTTGTTTTGCATATGCCACCGCGGCATGAACCATTGCCTGTTCATTGCGAGGTAAAAAATGTTTTAGTTTTTTATTTTGTTCGAGTGCCTCTCCAAGGCCAGCGACATTTCCATGTCCAAATATTCCCCACACTCCGGCTATAAATTTATTCTCTTTATTATCTCTTTCAACATATTGATTATTCAAATAACGAACAACTGCTTGAGCCATTGTCAGCTTCATACAAAGAGCCTATGGTTATTTAGTTACGAAGATCATAGCCACTATTAATTTCAAGTGGTGGATTAAATATGGATGCTATTTCACCCCAGGATATTATTTTAAAATTCTGATTTCCAACGTCGTTCACATCATCTTGAACAATAAAGATTCCATCACTTAAAGCTCCACCTAGATTCATATTGCAAACATCAATACCATCTGTGCTACTGGTGCCATCTATGGTTTCGCTATCCACTACAGAGAACCTGCCAATAAAATTATTTACATCACCTCTAGAGTAAATCGTGTATGTGTTATCACCCTGGCTTGAGGCAATTAGATAACCATCAGTTTCACCAGCGTAATAGAGTGTTAACCCCTCAACATCAGCTGCAATGTGGGGGCCGATGGTATCGATAAGAACACCCTCTTTCGATCCATTTGGGTCAGCATCGAATTTCCATATTCCGCTTTCTTCTTCACCTATATATAGGTGACCCAGAATATCATCGGCTACACAACCCTCAAGTTGACCAGGGAGTTTAAGGGCTCTCACAAGCTCAGCATCCACCAAACCTGATCCATTATCAAATAATCTATATTGCTCAACGTTTCCTTTTTTATCATTCACAATTGCATAAAACTCTTTTGTTGTGCTGTTTTTGTACATACAAGATCCATATACCTCAATGCCGAGCGTTATGGCTCTTGCCGAAATGGATGAGAGAAGCCTACTGTCTGGGTCAATTGTAAAAATACCTAGTGTGTTCGAGACCCTCAATCCTGTAGTAATAATATCTAATTTTTTACCACCAAGATCCATGCCGTACCTTATATCCACATTATTTGCTTTCTCATTGCTGGTAGCGTCAATCTGTGCACCATCAAGATCATAAACTCTTAGTCCTGGCGAATCTTCGTGCTTATCGGTTCCAATGATAACGGACAAAGATGGGTCACTAGGATGAACCCATACGCATGGATCATCCGCTGTATCATCAGAGTCCCCAACAGGGTCAGTTTCAAAAACCGCAGATACGGAACCATTTACAGGAATTGTATTGTGGCTTTTCTCACACTGCAATGCGAATAAGGCTATTAGTATTAATTTGGCAGTCTTCATCATATCCTCTTATTTAGTCTATCCATAACTGTAAAAGGCCCCAAGGGGCCTTTTACAACTTGTATTTATTAACTCTTTTGTAAGGTTAATTATGAATTAAAAATCGTAGTTAATCCCGACTTTTATTGTTGGGCCATACAACTCTCTCTGTATTGGTGTATCGCTTGTTCCAACAAAGTATCCCAGTGGTGCATTTGTTAGGTTCATGAAGTCAGCGAACACAGTCAAGTTTTCCATGGCGTTATAACCCACAGAAAGATCAACACGGTTTGCTGGCTCATAAAACACATCCTCATCAGAATCTTCACCAACCTCTACTATGTATTGGTCAGATATCGCATAAGAAAGTCTAGCACTTAGCTTACTGGTTTCGTAGCCGAGGCTTAGGTTTCCTGTTGCACCAGCCTGTCCTGGTAAGGTTGTTTTATCTCTTCCCGAACCATAGTCAGCTTCTGAGGTTGTACTTGTGTAGTTAAAATAAAGAGATAAACCACTAAGTGGCCCAGGTAGAAAACTAAGCTGCTGTTGGATGTTCATTTCCCAGCCGCTAAGCGTAGCACCTGTTCCATTCATGGGCATTTTTACCTCTTCATATTCTTTGCCCTGGACAGTGTAGTTTTCTAAAACAGCAGTATAAAAATAATCTTTTATATCTTTGCTAAAATATCCAAAGCTCATTATACCAAGTGGCCCCGCATAATACTCTAGCATCATATCAATATTTTTTGAATGTGCTGGTACAAGATCTGGATTTCCGCTTTCTGCTTCATCATCTTCAGCAAGAACAAATGGGACAAGACTACCATAGTTTGCCCTGGCGATTGATTCAGTATATGCTAGCCTGACTAACATGTTATTATTAACACTATACCGGAGATGTACCATTGGAAGAGTAAAGCTATTATCGCCTTTAGATGTGAAAGACTCCAACATTGCCTTAGCCTCTTCGTAAGTGCCCTCTTCGTCTTCAATTGCTGCTATGTCTCCATTCATACCTGTATACTCAGTATCAGTGTTTTCAATTCGTGCCCCAGCAATTATATTCATTTTCCCCATGCGCATATCGGCCATTCCGTAAAACGCAGTTATTGTTTCTTTTGCATCCCAGGTAGAAAAAAATGCATCCTCGTATACTGGAAGAATTTCATAGTTATCTACATTTGCGGCCATATGGTCACGTACTTTATCAGCATCAATACCGATATTATGGGTGTAGTTGCCATCCATATAATCATCTCCATCAAGAGCTTTAGTAAAATCAGACATTGTTAGATCTTCATCACCGTCCCAACCCCAGACTTCGGCACCCGACTCATCCGCAGATTTTTCTTTGTTAGAGGTTTTAAGACCGGCTTTAATTTTTCCATCCATTGGCCCAAGAGATAGAGGGAATGTCAAGTCTACCTTCATTATCTTGTCATCATCTCCTGTAAGATTACCATTTGGGCTCTTTTTTGAAGGGAAATAATCTCCTAATAGTTCTATCTCATCAAGCTCAAAATTTGATGCATCATTAAAATCATATGCTCCACCATCTTCATCCGTAAAGTTAGATAGTTTAGGATAGTGACTGTCATCTATATTATAATCAAAGTTGACACCTTTTGCTTCATATGTAACATTTGTACTTGGATTTCTAAACTCTTCAGCATGAGATATCGTGTAACTGTAATCTAGCCCTAAGCTTCCAAGCTTATGGTCTCCACCAAAAGTGTAGCTATTGATCAATGATGTAGAGGTTCTTGACTTAATATCTCTTTCAAGCGTTGCAAGATTCACTGATTTTCCACCGTTTGTGTATCCAGATCCAGCCTCTTCTTCGTCAACCGATTTGTCTAAGCGAAAGCGTAACCTGTCACGCTCTTCCCAATCGGTATAGGTGTTGAGCATTGTCCGAAAATAGATTTTAGAATTATCATTTAGTTTGTAATCCAGATTTGCTGTAACACCCATTCTTTTTCTGTTAAGATTATAATTTCTTAATTGAAGATCAATTAAGGTTGTTCCATCTGCCTCACCAACAACATATATGGCTGTTGAGTCTAGCGTTCCATCATCTTCCTCTTCTACATCCCACTCGTCAACCTCATCTGTCACAAATTCATATTTATCATCCCACTCAAGCTCAATGTTATCGGTGTGCATAGCATTGTCTTCGTAGCTAAAACTTAGTATCATACCAAGTTTTCCATCCATTAGCTGATCAGCAAAATTGAAGGCCATCATGGAATTTCCCTTTCCACGCATTGGACGCTGTCCGCCTGCAACCTTGAGGCTCATTGTGCGACCATCGTAATCAAAAGCATTTTTTGTAATTAGATTTACAGCGCCACCGATAGCGTCTGCGTCCATATCTGGGGTGATAGCTTTAGCTAATTCAATACCACCTAAAAGAAAAGATGGGATAACATCTAGAGAAACCTTACGCTCTGTGTCTTCGGGACTTGGAATCCTTATTCCATTAAGAGTGGTTGTGTTTAGCTGTGCCTCTGCACCACGGATTTGTACATAGCGACCCTCACCATGATCTGTTTCCAGTGCAACACCGGGGAGTCTTTGGATCGCGTCTGCGACGTTTTGATCTGGAAATTGTTCTATCATATCAGATGAGACAATATTTTTAATATTTCCGGCTGATCTTTGTTGGTTCAATGCTTTTACCTGGCCCTGTGCGAGACCACTGACATTTACTGCTTCCATATTAATATAGGAAACGCTGAGCTGAATATCGTTAGTGACATTTTCTCCTGCAACAGTTACCTGAGCAGAGTAGTCGCTGTATCCTATATATGAAACTGTAAGGGTGTAATCTCCATCCACCAAACCACTTATCTGGTAGCTTCCTGATCTGTCAGATGAGGCCCCAAAGTTTGTGCCTTCCACTATAACATTTGCACCAGGTAAAAAATCACCTGACCCGGCATCAGTAACTCTCCCACCGATATCCGCAGCAAATGTAAACTGCATTAGGGAAAATAAAACAATAATGCTTTTGACTGTTTTCACTCTCATATTAACTCCTTCATTCATATTTACAAAGTGTAAGTGTTCTATAGATTTTGTTAGATTTGTGTTAGGTCCTAACGAATCGAATGTACATAATTTGGTAGAGAAATGAAAAAAGAAAAAATTAATATAGGGATTATTGGTCTAGGTCGAATTGGAAAGATGCATGCAAAAAACATTCACCAAAACCTTCCAATGTTTAATCTAAAAAGCGTTGCAGACCCGGCTCCAGATGTAGATTTTATCCAAAGCCTGGAGAACATTAGTTTTAGTAAAAACATTGATAATATAATATCAGACAAAACCATCGACGCTGTTATTGTATGCTCTCCAACGCCAACGCATTATGAGATAATCAAAAAATGTGCGACACACAGAAAACATGTTTTCTGTGAAAAGCCCCTATCCTTTTCTGAAAACGAGATACAAAAAATAATCAAAATGATGAGAAACAAAAAATTTTTCATTCAGGTTGGCCTCAACCGAAGATTTGATCAAGACTTTGTCACAACAAAAAAGAAAGTAGACGCCGGGCTCATAGGAGACATTCACACAATACACATTACAAACCACGACGCTGCTATCCCCGGGTTCAAGTTTTTAAAGTCTTCTGGTGGAATGCTTTTTGACCTGTGTATACATGACTTTGATATGCTCAACTTTCTTACCGGAGAAAAGATAAAAGAGGTATATGTAAACGGAAACGTGTTTATAGAACCAAGGCTGAAAGAGATAGATGATATCGATAATGCTATAATTACCCTTGAACTAGAAAGTGGAATACTTTGCTCAATCGACAGCTCAAGACAGACACACTATGGCTACGACCAGAGGATTGAAATATTCGGCTCTAAGGGCGTGATATCGGTAGAGAACAAGCCAGAAAGTCTTTATTATTTCAGTAACCAGGAAAACACAAAAACATCAAAAATTAAACACTCATTTATCGAAAGATACAAAGACTCATATATCGCAGAGCTTAAACATTTTTATACGTGTATTATGTCTAACACAAAACCTGACCCAGGCCCAGAAAATATTCTATCTGCGATACGAGTTGCAGCAGCCGGAAGGAAATCTTTAGAGACAAAGAGCCCGCAGGGGGTAAAAGATGAGTAATGTTGATTTGGCAATAATTGGTTTTGGCAGGATAGGCAGAATCCACGCTGCTAATATACTGGCGGCAGAAGACATAAGCCTTAAAATGATTGTTGATCCGCTCTTAGATGCAGACGAAAAGCTGGCAGAACAGGGTGTAAAACAGTCCAAAAACATAGCCGACCTTTTAGGCCTGCAAAATATTGATGGGGTTATTATTTGTTCACCCTCTAACTATCACATTGACCAGATAAAACAAATATCACAAAATATAAAAAACATTTTCTGTGAAAAACCGCTGGGCCTTTCTGTCAACGAGATCATGGAGGTAAAGTCTCTTGTGGATAATAATAAACTAAATCTGCATGTAGGCTTTAACAGAAGGTTTGACCCAGATTTTTCTAGTTTAAAGTCGGCGATCTCCAGCGGAGAGATTGGAGACATTCACACAATAAAAATAATTTCCAGAGACCCATCACCGCCACCCATTAGCTATATCAAAAAATCTGGGGGAATATTTCTTGATATGACAATACATGATTTTGACATGGTCAAGTATTTATCAGGTTCCGAAATATCTGAAATATATGCCAGGGGCGGTTGTTTTATTGACCCCGAGATTAAAAAAGCTAATGATATTGACACAGCAATTATTAATATGAGCCTGAAAAATGGAGCCCTTGCGATTATCAACAACTCTAGGAAAGCGGTTTACGGGTACGATCAGCGGGTCGAGGTTCTTGGTTCAAAAGGAGGCTTAAAAGTGGGGAACAAACTTTTAAATGGAATACAAAGGGGCACAAAAAAAGGATTCACGTCTGCAAACCCCAAAAACTTTTTTATTGATAGGTATGAGAAGTCTTACAAAAAGGAAATATTAGACTTTGTTAGGTCAATAAATGGTGAGGACGTTGACCATGCAAATGTTGACGATGGGCTGCACGCACTTAAGTCAGGACTGGCCGCCAATAAATCATTGTTTAACAATAAACTCACTATGGTCTAAGCCCTATGATAAAAAAATATATAGCTAAGTGGCTTCCCTTAATTATTCTTGTTTGCATTATTGTTTCCTGCTCAAAAAACAACAATCAAAAAAATAACCCAGACAAAGAAATCACGATTAAAATGGTCACACACGGTCAGGCGACTGATCCTTTTTGGAGCGTGGTCAGCAATGGGGCGAAAGACGCAGCCCGAAAACTTGGGATAACGCTACACTATCAATCACCACAAAACTTTGACATGGTTACTATGTCCCAGATGATAGACGCTGTCATTGCAACCAAGCCAGATGGGCTGATCCTTTCTGTGCCAGACATCCCCGCACTAAGAAAGAGTATTGTCTCTGCATCAAAAAAGAACATACCAATTATTGTGATCAACGCTGGCAGTGAGATCATGGAAGAGGTTGATATACTCACATACGTTGGACAGAGTGAGTATGAGGCAGGGCTCAAGGCTGCCGAGGAAATGTTAAAACAAGGCGTAAAAAGCGTTCTCTGCATAAACCACGAAATAGGAAATATTAGTCTGGACCAAAGGGAGCAAGGTTTTAGAAAAACACTATCAGAGAACAGTGTTTCTGTTAAAACGGTCCCGATAGATGCTTCTGATCCGTCAGAGACCAGAGAAATGGTCAGGGCATTTCTCAGTTCAAACAAAAAGGTAGATGGGATATTAACTCTGGGCCCCTTGGGCGCGATACCAATAGTCAGGCTGTTGAAAGACATTGACCCGCAAAAAAATATCAAACTGGCAACATTTGATTTTACGCCTGAGATTATTGATGGAATTATGGAAGGACATATTATTTTTGCTCTAGACCAGCAGCAATATTTGCAAGGCTATCTGCCTGTAGTGTTAATGAACCTATATATTACAAACAAGAATACTCCTGCCTATAAAAAGCTCGAGACAGGCCCCAGCATTATTAATATTGAAAACGCGCAAGATGTTTTAGCTTTAAGTAAAAAAGGGTCAAGGTAATCTCTCTACAAAGAATATTTTCTAGGCCGGAGACTGGCGCACTTTTTGGACTGGTCTTTGTTTGGGCCTTTTTTGCAATATTTGCACACAATGGATTTTTATCTGTTCAGGGTACAAAGTCTTATCTCCAGGTTTCATCCGAAATTGGAATTCTTGCTATTGGTGTCGCGCTTCTAATGATAAGCGGAGAGTTTGACCTGTCGGTAGGATCACTAATCGGGTTCTCCAGCATGTCGGTCACACTATTAACGGTGGAGGCTAACATGAGTATGCCCGTTGCATCAATTTTGACATTGGCCATGGTGATGTTTATTGGCTATTGTAACGGGATAACCGTAGTAAAAAGTGGGCTCCCTTCTTTTATTATTACGCTGGGGTCTTTGTTTATGGTTCGGGGGGTAACAATAGCGGTCTCAAAAATGGTTACCGGCAGGACCCAGTTGGGTGGTCTGGAAGAATCAAAAGGATATAATATTATGTCCTCCCTTTTTAGTAATAGCCTAACAATTTCAGAAACGGATTTCCCCATATCAATTTTGTGGTGGGTTCTTTTTGGAGTTCTAGGATATCTACTATTGAAGCACACACAAACAGGAAACTGGATCTTCGCCACTGGCGCGTCTAAAGAAAGCGCAAAGCTCATGGGGATTCCTGTGGACAGGGTTAAGATATCCCTTTTTATGTTGACGGCTTTTTGTGCCTGGTTTATTGCAATTACACAGGTCACCACTTTTGGTGGTGCCGATGTGTTAAGGGGAGAACAAAAGGAGTTCATCGCTATTATTGCTGCCGTGATAGGCGGCACGCTGTTAACGGGGGGATACGGCTCTATTATTGGCGCTATGATTGGTGCTTTAATATTTGGCATAGTGAAGCAGGGGATAATTTTCGCTGGTGCTGATGCAGACTGGTTTCAGGTATTTATGGGTGTTATGTTGATATCTGCGGTCTTGGTTAATGGGGTTTTTAGGAAAAAATATGCGCACAGTTAATAACCAAATAGTCCTAAAAAATATTTATAAAAACTTTGGAAATATAAGCGCCCTAAAAGATGTTTCGATGGTTACAGACGCTGGGAAGGTTCACTGTATTCTAGGGGACAATGGTGCGGGAAAGTCAACCCTTGTAAATATTATTTCTGGTGTTTTTCATTCAGACAAAGGAGAATACAGAGTCAATGATAAGTTGGCGCGATTCGCAAACCCCCGGGAAGCAATAGATGCAGGAATATCAACAGTTTATCAAAACCTCGCGATCATACCTATTATGAATATTTATCGAAATTTCTTTTTAGGAAACGAACCAATAAACAATAAATATTTGAATATAATTGATAAACAGTTGGCGATTGACACGACGATCAGAGAACTGAAAAAATTCGACATTAAGATAGATGATCCGAAAAGATCAGCCGGGACCCTATCTGGTGGAGAGAGGCAGATTCTTGCTATCGCACGGGCCCTATATTTTGGGGCTAAAATACTTATTCTTGATGAACCAACATCCGCGCTTGGAGTTAGAGAGTCTAACAAAGTTGTTGAGCAAATTATTCAGCTGAAAGAACAAAATATTAATGTGATCCTGGTTTCTCATAATATTGATCAGGCGTTTATGCTTGGGGACAAGTTTTTTATTATTAAGAATGGAGAAATGGCAGGACAATTTGATAAGCTTGAGACCTCAGCAAACAGCTTAAGAACCATACTAGAGAAATAAGCGTCCAGTAATTATAAAGGAGAAAAATTAAGACTATGGAAAAAATTGGTATAATAGGCCTTGGAAACATGGGCATGGGGATTGCGAAAAATGTTATTAAAAGTGGCTATACAGCTATGGGATACGACCTTCGCGAAGAGTGTCTGAAGGAAATAGTCTCGCATGGCGGGGAAGCCGCAGATAGTGTTTCACAGGTTGGGAATCTTAGTGATGTAGTATTTGTAATGGTTATGAATGGAAACCAGGTAAAAGAAGTGGTCACACAACTTTCTCCGGGCTTAAAAGGTAGGGGAACCATTATTATTACCGCAACCATTACACCAGAAGAAGTAAAAGATGCCTATAAGATTGCTCAAGCAAATAACATTAACATGGTCGACAGTCCCGTAAGCGGCGGGCTACAGGGTGCCCACGAGGGGACACTGACACTTATGACCGCAGCCGACGAAAAAACATTTCAAGATTGCAAAAACATATTAGAGTCTATTTCAAAAAACATGATCCATGTGGGAACGAATATAGGAGACGGGCAAACCGTAAAGGCATCACTTCAATCATTTATCGGGGCAACATTTACAGCGATTTTTGAGTCTCTAGTATTAGGCTCAAAAGCGGGGATTGATGGACAAACCCTTTATGATGTTTTTAGTACGAGCGGAGTAAGTAGCCCGTTATTTAAAAATTGTGCAAAATTAATTATGGATAGAAAATTTGAAAATACCGGAAGCCATATATCTACAATGTATAAAGACCTTGGAATCACCATGGACATGGCAAAGAAAAATGGAGTCCCAATGTTCACCACCGCCGCGGCTTTTGAATTGTTTCAAGCGGGGATATCAATGTACCCGGAAGGAGATAATTGGTCAATAGTAAAGGTATTAGAAAAAATGGCAGATACCAAAGTAGAGTGGTAAATAATAAATTAGTTAATAAATATTAGGAGGCAACAGTGGCAAAGCTAGGTGTAATAACGGATGGTATTAGTACAGATTTTGAACATGCATTAAAAGTAATGAGCGAAAACGGTCTTGATCAGGCGGAACTACAATACCTATGGGATAAAGAAGTTGGGGATATGTCCAAAAGTGAAATTGATAAAACAGAGGAATTATTAAAAAAATATAATATGGAGGTGTCTTGCATCTCTCGACATAATTTCGCTGGCATTGGTGTACATGAGGTAAGTATTGGTGACAGTACCTATGATCACCACATGGAAAAACTCAAAGAGTGTATTGATATGGCCCACAAGCTTGGATCGGCTTTGGTCCGAATCATGAGTTTTCGCAAGGAGATGGTATTATTCGGTGAGCAGGGAGCAGAAAAATGGAATGTAAGCGATGGGGCCTGGAATAAGCTAGTTGAGCTATTAACCCCGGTTGTACAATTAGCAAAAGAATCAGATATTATGCTGGTTGTAGAAACCGGGAACAATGCTATGATCACATCGTGCTATCTCGGCAGAAAACTTATTGATGATCTAGAAACAAAACACCTTAAGGTTCTTTGGGATCCGGCAAATGCGCTTTATTGTGGAGAGAACCCAAGCGAGAACGCTTTAGATTCAATGAGGGGTGGATATTTGGGTCATGTTCACATGAAAGATGTGGAGGTAACCATCCACCAAGCTACGATTAAATGTGTCGCACTGGGAGCAGGACAAATGGCACCACATTTACAAAAAATAGCAGACCGATTAAATGAGATCGGATATGATGGTGCAATGTCATTAGAGAGTGTTTTTCGCCCAAGTGAAGGAGATTTTGAAGATGGGTTTAGGGAATCAGTCTCAGTGTTTAAAACACTATACTCCTAAAAAAATTCTATGGAGTTTCATGTGATAAATAAATCTCATTACGATAAGATCCAATTTCTTCTGGCAGTTGTTCTACTGTTTTTTATTTCATGTGGTGATAAGAACAGTGATTACGTATTTAAATATTCTAATGAACAACCAGAGAGTGCTATACGAAGCCAGTCTATGCTTTACTTTAAAGAGAAACTTGAAAAAGAGACAAATGGCAAGATCAGGGTCGAGTTGTTTTTTGGTGGTATACTTGGAAACGAGAGAGAGCTCATGGATCTTGTTTCTACAGGCGCATTGCAAAGTACGCGGGGTGGGTTTTTTAATGATGCCAACCCTAAATATAATTTGCTCACGCTCCCATTTTTGATAGCGGATTGGGACCAGGCCCAACGATTGGTAAGTAGTTCTTTTATGGATTCCATAAATGACGGAGCAAAGGCAAACGGGTTTCACATTCCGGCAACAGGAATATCCCAGGGTTTTCGTGCGCATACGAACAATAAAAAACCCATATTACATCCAAGAGACTTTAAGGGGTTAAAAATGAGAGTGCCGATGCAAGAGGTTTTCATTCAAACCGCAAAAGCTTTTGGTTCCAACCCACAGGAGCTGGCTGCGATTGATATTTACCAAGCCCTACAAACAGGAGTTATTGATGGTCAGGATAATCCACCATCAAATATCTGGGATTTTAAAATGCATGAAGTCTCAAAATATCTTACTGTAACAAACTACGCAACCGGACCAGATCCATTTATAGTAAACCTAGACTGGTACAACAAACTACCCCCTGATCTACAAAAAATATTTAACAGGGTTGCTAAAGAGACTATGGCTAAAAGCGATCAGATGTATAGGTCAAAAGAGATGGAATATCTTGATCAATTATCTGAATATTTAGAAATCAATTACATAACTGGTGAAGCACTAACCCCATTTGAAAATTCGGTTAAGCCGGTGTATGATTATTTCATAGAAAGGGGAATGTTCACTATGGATGAGATTGAAATTGCAAAAAAAATTGCCAAAGGCAGTAGCCAGTAAATATCTAACATGGTAAATATCTTATAATAAGTTCTATAAAAAATAATTTTAAAACCCTGACTAGCTATATTGAGAAATTGCTGGTTGGCTTTCTTTTTTTGGTTTTTGCCATAACCTTCGTTCTTGTCTTTCTAAGGTATGTTTTTAACCAGTCAATAACTGGTGCTAATGAGATCGTTACTATTTTATTCATTTACACAACAGCAATAGGAGCGGCTATATCAATAGGGAAAAATGAACACATTGGCATAGATGTTTTTGTAAATCTATTACCGAAAAAATTTTACAAAACGATTAGGATACTTCAGGTTTTTCTAATGTTCGTGCTGCACCTTATATTATTTATATATTGTTTAGAGTGGGTTGAAAAAGCCGGTGGATATTTGATGCCCGCAACAGGACTTCCAAGGATTGTAGCAATAGCAAGCATCCCCCTAGGTTGCATTTTTTGTATTTTGTTTTGTGCTAAAACATTGATTGATGTGATTGATGCAGATAAAAAAGATTAACTAGCATATGGTTGTCCTGCTACTTAGCCTTTTTATTTTTTTAGGAATTGGAGTCCCAATTGCATATTCACTTGGGCTTTCTACAACTCTATACTTCATATTTTTTAATAATGACCTATTGCAGGTTATGCCCCAGATATTATTTGCTGGAATGGACTCGTATACTCTAATAGCTTTGCCCCTTTTTATTTTAATGGGACAGTTGATGAACGAAAGTCAGATCACCTCCAAGCTTATTGATTATTGTCTAATATTTGTCGGGAAAATTAGAGGCGGGCTAGGGCTTGTTAATGTTATTTCCAGCATGTTGTTTGGGGGAATATCAGGGTCATCGGTTTCAGACACAGCATCGATTGGTTCAATCCTAATACCAGAAATGAAAAAGCGAGGATACCCAGAAGACTATGCAGCGGGACTAACTGTCGCCTCTTCTACAATGGGGATGATCATTCCGCCTAGCATTCCAATGGTGTTGTACGCGGTTACCGCACAGGAGTCGGTTGGTAGATTGTTTTTAGGGGGAGTTTTCCCTGGTATTATGGTTGGGGTTTTGCAGCTCTTGATCACGATTTGGATTTCTAATAAATATTCTTACCCCAGAGAAGAGAGGGATGTTTCTTTAAAGATCATTATTCAAATGACACTGAGGTATGCCTATATATTGTTCATGCCATTTTTTGTAGTTGGGTCTGTGATCTTTGGAATAGCAACAGCAACAGAGTCTGCTGCCTTGGGTGTCTTTTATGCTTTAGTTATTGGCACCTTTTTGATCAGAAGTCTGAGTTATCAAAGGATATATAAAGCACTAAAAAGCTCTGTATTGACAAGCGCAAAGATCATGATCATCATTGCCTTTTCCAAAATATTTATTTGGGTCTTAGCCTATGAAAGAGTTCCTGATGGACTGTCTGAAATGATCACAGGTTTTGGGCTGGGGACAGCGGGGATGCTTTTATTATTTATTTTTATAATTCTATTTGCAGGGACATTTATTGATGTCAGCCCTGCAATATTATTGTTTACTCCGGTGTTTTTACCCAGCATAATAAATATGGGTGTCTCCCCAATTTTGTTTGGGGTTATTATGGTGATTGGTCTAGCGGTTGGTGCTTGCACACCACCTGTTGGCAATTGCCTAAACGTTTGTTCTATCATTACTGGGCTGAGCATTGGGAGGATATTTAAAGGGGCTGCTCCATTTTTAATTGCGAATATTATTACACTACTACTTATTGTTTTATTTCCTAATATTGTTATCTGGCTGCCAAAAATAATAATGGGTTAGAAAATGAAATATGATATAACACTAATAGGGAACTACACAAAAGACACTGTTGTTACCCCAACCGAAACGAAATATGTTGATGGCGGAGGATTTAATTATGGAGCGCACGCTGCTGTAGCTCTTGGAGCCAAAACGGGGGCAATAACCCGCTTAAAAAAGGATGATCAACATGTTGTAGAAAACTTAACTAGTGTTGGTGTTGATGTTTTCCCTACATATACAGATCAATCAACTCATGTTGAGCTTATATATCCCAGCGACAACTTTGATGAGAGAACATTATTGATGCCGAAATCAGCTGGCTCATTTACCTCAGATCAATTTAAAAATTTGGAGGCACAAATTTTTTTGGTTAACGCCTCTATTAGAGATGAGTTCAGGCTTGAAACGCTCTATGATCTAAACAAAAAAGGTTCTCTAATTGGAATTGACCTTCAGGGGTTTATCAGAACCAAAAATGCAGAAAATGTATTAATTAATAGCGCCTGGGAGGAAAAGGAACAGGCACTCGCTCTTGCCCATTATCTAAAAGCAGATGGTGTTGAAGCTGAATTCTTAACGGGGGAATCTAATTTGACTGCTGCTGCAAAAATACTAGAGTCATATGGGCCAAAGGAAATTATCATAACACACAAGGATGGTGTCCTTGTCTATGCTGATGGCCAGATTTATGAAGAACCATTTAAATTAAAAAAGATCATTGGGCGAAGTGGCAGGGGAGATACTTGCGGAGCTAGTTATGTTTATAAACGACTAACATTAGGTCCTGGTGAGTCAACCAAATGGGCTGCCGCAGCTACGAGCCTTAAGATGGAATCAGATACCCCATTAAAAAGGCCTAAGGATGAGATAGAGGATAGGGTCCTTGAGTACAACTAATAAGAAAAATTAGAATATGTTAATATTTATCTATCTTGCGTTGACAATCGCTTTCATCATTTTTGCCACAGCCAAATATAAGATCCATCCATTTTTGACCTTAATAATAGCCTCTCTAGGGATGGGGTTAGTTGGTGGTTTGGAAACAGAAATAATAATAAAAAGCTTATCAGAAGGTTTTGGAAATACATTGAAAAGTATAGGGATAGTTATCGCCTGCGGCTCTATTATCGGTACCTATTTAGAAAAAACCGGATCGGCCAAATCAATTGCAAGGTCTCTATTAAAAATAACTGGAAATGATAGATCACCATTGGCAATGAACCTTACAGGTTTTTTTGTTTCCATTCCTGTTTTCTGTGATTCTGGTTATGTTATTCTTTCTACTTTAAACAAGGCTATTAACAGGAAAACTGGAATTTCACTCGCTGTATTAGGGACCTCTCTTGCTGCGGGTCTTTATGCCACCCATGTCTTTGTACCGCCAACTCCGGGGCCACTAGCCGCTGCGTCAATCCTTGGGGCAAATATAGGACGTGTTTTGATTTATGGTTTTATAGTTGCAGTCCCTGTTTCTTTAGTAGGGTGGTTCTGGTCAATATATTATTGCTCAAGGTTTTCTGTAAATTCAGATTTAATGGAAGAACAAGAGAAAGATGAGGTCAGCCAGTTACCAGATGTATTTACAGCCCTGCTCCCGATCATTGTTCCTATTTTTCTAATTACCATAAAGTCAGTAATTGATCATCCGTCTATTGTTCTTCAGAACAAAACTCTTGAGCAGATAATATCTTTCATTGGTCATCCGATCATTGCAATTCTTTTGGGGGTTTTTATCGCAATGATCTCAATGCGGGATCTGTCTAAAGAGCAGCATTTTAATTGGGTAGCTGATGGACTAAAGGCTGCAGGGACTATTATACTCATCACTGGAGCTGGGGGGGCATTCGGAAATATTCTTAGAGCGACATCAATCAGTGATGTTATTAACCAAGGATTAATAGATTTTGAGATTGGACTGTTACTACCTTTTTTTATTGCTGCTTTATTAAAAACTGCACAAGGGTCATCCACCGTTTCTATTATCACAACCGCCGCCATGATTGCACCCTTATTAGACGCATTGGGACTATCAAGCGAAATGGGAAAAGTATTATCTGTACTTGCAATTGGCGCAGGTGCGATGACAGTATCGCATTTAAATGATAGTTATTTCTGGGTTGTTTCTCAATTTTCAAAAATGAGCACAAATGTTGCACTGCGCTCACACACTGTAGCGACACTTCTTCAGGGTATAACGGCTATTCTTTTGATTCAGGTATTATCTTTGCTATTGCTTTGATGAATTATTATCCCATGTTGTGTATGGGTTTTTCTGGAGCATGCTGTTATAATATTCTTTTAATCCCGTAACCTCTTTAACTATAAACTCAGGTAGTACAATTTTTTGGTCCTCGCTCAGCAGTTCTATTTCTGCTAATAAGAGGCCATTGTTTACTCCATGAAATTCATCTATCTCCCATTTTACATTATCAGTATTATATATATGTCTGGTTTTTTCAATCAGGGGTTTGTCACACATCTCAATTAAATGTATCGCTTCCTTTATTGGAATTTGTATTTCGAATTCGTATCTGCTTGTTCCAGCGCTATTGCTTTTCCCTTTTATTGTAAGGTAAGCGGTTTCATTACTTGAGTTATCATTAACAATTCTAATTCTTACCGTTCTATGCTTTTCTGATTGTAAATATCCTTGTTTGATCTTTGTCTCTATTAACCCATCGGGAATATGACTAACTAAAAACTTTCTCTCGATTTCTTTTGGCAATGATCCAGAATAGAATTAAATGTTAAACAACAACATAAAATATCCAGACTCAAGTCTTTTGCCGCTATCAGAAAAGTATACTGAGTACCCCTGAATTATTTTCCCGCCAAGTGGAAGGTTTTTAGTAAACACAAAATCTAATTCTTGACCATATGTATTTACGTTAATAGCATCTTTAAAACTGTGATACTTAATAAGTAAATCAATTTTTGGGAAAATCTCATGTTTTGTTTTTATATACCACTCATTTAATCCAGCATGCGAATTGTTGGGGAACTTTTTATGAAGCGGATTATCATAGTAACCGTGGAAAGCATGACCCGCACCAAATGGTTTCGCAAACCCGCTTAACACATTATCGCTATCCTCGGATTCATTTTTATCCCCAGATATATATTCTTGGCTAAACGATATGGATTTTGTAAGCGGGACAAAACTTATCGGAATCTCAAGGTTCAGCGATAATAAATATGCCTGAATATTATCTGAATAATATTTTCCTGTTTGATAGGCGGCCTCACTTTCAAGATTGAATCTCGAGAATTTTTTAATAATACGAGCGCCAAGTGTTTGTCTTTTTTTTGTGTTTGATCCAGGGTTCACCACAATATTTTCATTAAAAAGGTAATAGTCTAATAGTAGCCCGCTATTATTGGGGTCAATTTTTTCACTCTCAATCGTTTGTGTAGTACCTTTTCGAAATGATCTTATATTTGATGTTCCATAGAAACCATCTACTATATAATCAAACTGATCGTTCATTGGATATAGGTCTGTGTTTATTAAATGGAAGAACAGAATGTTTCCCTGCCTAGTATTTCTAGCGTTTGTTATGCCCTCAAAGCTTCTACCATAATTCCCCCAATTGCTTCTTGCAAATATTCTTTGGTTCCCAAGAGGCATTTCAAACCGCCCGAATCGTATCTTGTTTTTTCCATTAAGTGGGCCATTAACCTGACCATAAAACTGGTGAAATGCCGGGTATGTATTGTCTAACCCTGTCTGACCAGCAGAGCTAAATTGATCACCTAACAATCTAGAGTCTTGTAGCTGGAAGTATGCCCTGTAAATATTAGACGTTAGATCAAAATTTATTCTCCCCCTGAAATAGGAAGCGGTAGAAGAGGTGGAGGTAGTATCATTGTGGTAGTTTTCAACTCTTAGTCTTGTTTCTGCAGACCAATTCAGGTTTACTGCACACAAGTAATCCACTGACAATATGTAGAATAAAACTATATAGATAATAGATTTCATGATAAAGCTAAAAATTGATTATAGTTATTTTAAGATATAATACTTCATATAAAAACTGCCTTTTAGGATATAATGTCATGTATTTGAGGGAGGAGGTAGATATATAACAGTCTACCCAGAATAATATTAGGTGCTGTATGATGTTTAACTAAATGCTAAAAGTACATCCTATAGCTAATATTTAAACTCGTTCCAGGCTCTGGCATTATCATTTTTATCTTAGATAGATGATTATAATAGGTTTGGTTTAAAATATTTTTAATTTGGACAATTATTTTATACGTTTTTTCTTCCTTCGAAATTGTGTAAGACCCAAAATAATTCAATAGACTATATCCGCCAGTTTCAGTCTCAAACTCTCCTAATCTATTTTGAGCAGAAACGAGAATAGCTTCAAATGTATTTGTTAGAAAGAGTGCATTTTTTTCATATTGGATTCTTATATGATCTGGTGGCATATATGACAGTGGATCATTATTGTCTATATTGATACCCCTTAAAATTGATACGTTGCAATTAATTTTAGAGGATTTAAAATTAAAATTAAAGCTAGGCTCGAAACCATATATTAAGGCTTCCAGTCCCATTAGCTTATATTTATATAGCCAGCCAGTAGGCCCACTACCCCATTCTATCCAATCAGCTCCAGGAATATAGCCGTCACCCATTTTTTGACTGATATGATAGTTTGGACTGTAATTAACATAGCTTGTCAGATTAAGTGTATAATTAGAATTAAATAGAGATATTGTATTTTCAAAACCCAGAGTATTTTCTTGTTCTAATTTTGGATCGCCTATTTCATATGCATAGTTTCCTAAATGTGGACCATCTGAAAATAGGTCTTCTATACTTGGTGCTCTACTTGTAGCTAGAAATTGATAATAGTTCGAAAAATTTTCCCATTCTCTAAAAAAAGACAATCCCCCAGATAATAAAGTAAAATTACGCGATTGAACATTATCAGGATTAAGGTTTGAAAAGAAAGTATCACCCTCACGTGGATTTATAACTCTATGTTCTATTCTACCTGAAAAATGGGCCTCATAATTAAACAAGTTAGTTTTTATTATACTATAGACGGCTATTTTATCTTCGTAAGTATCTGGAGTCCAATAAAAACCACCGGCAAAAAACCTTCTTCTTTGATATTGAGAACCCAGTCTTAATCTTTCACTTGATGCTATAGCCTTAAAATATAATAGTTCTTGGTTTAAGATAACTGAAGGGTATGGTACATTCTTTTCAAACTCTTTATGTTTATAATTAACATACCCTTGTTCCAGATCAATAATATTAAATGTTCCAAGATTAATATCTGCATGGTATTTGTATTTTTGAGAATATTTTTCCATTTCTAAATCAACGCCGCTAATGTGACCCTCTGGACTACCAGGAATTCCATATGACATTTGAAAATTTTCCAAGGATAGGGTGGAAAACCCCTTTTTGTTGAACCTTGTTAGGTTAGTAAGAATATTAGATTTTGATAAACCCGTATTATTAATTAAACCTATTGGAGAGGATTGATTGTTGGCTGTCCTATTAGAAATTGAAGAGGAAAATTGATAATTCTTTTTAGGGATAGTCATCCCCAAATATGCAATATTTGATTTGTTTGATGTCTCATGACCGAATATGGATTTATACTCTGGATTCTTAATTTTTTCTTCATTGGATGCAAGTGGTGAAAGATTTATAACACCAGCTATGGCATTTGATCCATATAACAAAGATTCAGGGCCTCTAATAATTTCTACACCATCCATGGATGATATTTCTGTTGCAACCGCATGATCTGCGGTTGTGGAAGATAGATCACCCAGTTCTGTACCATCTCTAGTAATTAAAAATCTATCCCCAGAGTATCCACGCAAGATTGGCCTCTCGGTTGCCTGGCCAAAAGATCTGACAGATAAACCTGATTCTCCAGCTAGAGTAGATGCTAAACTGTTTTTAGTTGCTTTTTGAAATCGATTACCAATTAATGAAATAGATGACGGTGCATTATCTCGGTCACTATGTTTGTGTGAGTGGACATGTAGTTCATCAAATTCTATAATTTTAGGATCGAGAAATATTTTAGTAACGCTGGTCTGATATTTATCTCTGATTACTACCGTAGTGTCCTCATATCCGATCACAGAGATAATTAGCTCAAGCCCGCCATCGGTTTCAATGTTGAAAGAGAATTTACCAAGGTTATCGGAGCTTGTACCTAATTCACTATCCTTAATTTGGATATTGGCACTGGGAATGGGTTTTTCCTTTTCGGAATCAAGTATAATTCCATTAAATGTATTACCTTGGGCAAATATTATACCCAAGGTAATACATAGAGTTAGTGTTTTAATTAACAACTACAGGAACGTTATTTGTAGAAGTGTAATCAGCGTGACCTTCATGCATCAGCTGGAGCTGAAAACTGGTTGATCCAGCACTAACACCAATTACATGAATTGCCATTCCATGCTCTTCTTCATCATGGTCATGGTCGCCTTCTTCTTCATGATCTTCTGATTCAACTATCGCAATGTTTGTATCATTACCAGAGACAGACAATCCATCTTCGTGCTCTTCATCCTCTTCTTCTTCATGCTCAATCTCATCCCCATCATGGTCAAGAAAATGAACAGAAAGTTCTAAAGTATCTCCAGCGCTAAGGGTGATTGAGCCTTCGCTCGCACCTTCAAATTCTCTGTATACTTCTGTACCGCTTACATTTTCAAGTACAAAACCATCTGCATCTGTGTGATCATCATCGTGATCATGATCATCATCATTGTCTTCACATGCAACATTAAAAAATAACAAAAAACAAAATAGAGCACGGATACCATAAATGGTATAATCGTGCGTTGATAAATTTCTCATATTTATCTCCTTTAAAATAAAAATATTTAAAAAAATGGCTTGCTGAATTATATACAGCAAGCTTATTTAGGTTTGTCTATTAACTTATTTGAACAGGGGGGGGTCTTGAAAAGGCAAATGAATAAACAATATATTTATTGAAAATAAATATGTCTATGAAATTCGAAGCAGGTTTATTCTTTATGTGATTATTAAAATCAGAATAATTAATTGCTTTTTTTTGATGTCTATTTGTTAGACATTTTTCACAATCATAATTTAACGAATGATGATTGGTTTCTTCGCACTCTGGCTTACAGATACTGTAACCATTATCTTTACTATGATTATGCTCATAAAGATGAAAACTGCTGGAGAGAATCACCAGGCATAGAGAAAATCGAAAAAATCCCTTGAATAGTTTTATAAAATCAATTTTAGTTTTATTAATCATAGGGCGAATATTATAAATTGTAAATATGCTAAACAACTTTTGTATTATATCCAATAGACTCAAAAGGATTCACCACAACGGATGTAATGTTTTTTAGGTGAGCACCGATTCTTTTTAGGTATCTCGCGTACAAGACCATTGACGAAGCTTTATGTTCTTCACCAATTTGAAGCTTACCTGATATTGAGGACGCAACCAGGTTGTCAGATAGTTTCCCAAGGTCACTGCGATATGATTTAATTAGTTCTTTTGCCACTTCTTCATCCATCTCTTCTACGGCTTTTATGGTGTTTCCAAATCGTTCAATAACCGCTTTTTCGACTACTCTAAGGTCATCAGATATTTTCTCTGAAACGAATTTTTTAGGATGGTGTTTTGCCAAGTCTAGAATATTTTTTGTGTAGTCACCAATGCGTTCTATATCTACAACCATGTTGATTAATACAAGCCCCGAGTCAAGGTTGGTAACATCTTTTGATATAGAATAATAGGTAACGACCTTTTTACGTATATCTCTCTGGTATTTGTTTATGTCTGTGTCGCGCTGTTTAATGCTTTTAATCACTTTGTTTTTTTCACCTGATCTGAGTGCTCCTATGGCATCAGTAAACATTACATGTGAAAGGGTAAGCATTTCATTTGAAGATGCCCAAGCCTGAGACAGGCTGTCTTCTGATTTCCAAATATTTACTAGATTTTTAAATACAGACATATAGACTCCAAGTTATCATTAATGTTGTTATCTACCAAAATAGATAATGCAAAATGGTATTAATACAAATATTGTTAATAAATAAAGAATTGGGACATACTTTTTTGAGACCGCTGCATCCGCAATATTTTGTGCAAGAGCTAGGGGGATATTTCTTAAAAGTGGAACCCCATATATCATTAAAATCCCACATATATTAAACAACAGATGGCTAAAAGCTGCAACCAAGGCAGAGACAGTGCCCGTAATCGCTGCCAAAAGAGCTGTCACGGTAGTGCCAATATTCGCTCCAAGTGTAAACGGGAATATTTGCCTCAGTGTTAGCACGCCGGCGCCAGCTAGTGGGACTACTAGTGATGTGGTGATGGAAGAGCTTTGCACCATGATTGTTATGATAACCCCAAAAATCATTGCCTTTATGGCTGTGTTAAATATGTATTGATCAAAAAACCCTTCAATTTTTTTAAGGACCAAACTTTTTAAAAGTTTTACAAGACTATAAAGCATTAAAAAAGTAATCGCTACACTTAGAATCAGATAGATAACATCATTGTCGAGAGTAAATTTCTGGATAAACTTAGCCCCTGCTTTTACTGCAACCTTGATAGGGCTTTTTGCCTGGAGCACATCTATGTTCTCTATTTTCCCAAATAACCTAAGAGCAAACCACTCTGATACTTTTTGGAGCGGGTGAAAAATCATTTCTATCGGGAAAATGATAATAACGGCCATGATATTAAAAAAATCATGCACCGTTGACGCTGCAAACGCTCGTTTAAACTCAGTTCCTTTGTTTATGTGTCCGATAGAAACAATTGTGTTTGTCACAGTAGTCCCTATATTTGCGCCCATGATCATGGGGATAGAGCCTGTGATCGTAAGGCTGCCGCTGCTGACCATACCCACAATCAAAGAGGTGGTTGTTGAGGAGCTTTGAAATAATACTGTTGCGAAAATTCCGATAAAAAGAGCAATAAAAGGATCGCTGGTTGTGGTGAGCACTGTTTCTGCAAACTCAGAGCCCATCTGTTTTATTGCAGATGACATTCCTGCTATGCCTACGAGAAACAGATAGAGAGCAGAAACAATTCCAGTTGTTTTGGCTAGAATTTTTAGTGTGTCGTTATTCATTAATCCTTTTGTTGAAACAATATATTAAAAACTGAAAATTAGTTTTTTGTTAGGAGTGCTTATAATTATTGTACCCCAGTTTTCAATATATCATGAATATGAACAATCCCATCTGGCTTACTTAGGTCTGGAGAAGAATATACAAACAGGCTTGTAATGTTGTGCTCCTCCATGAGCTCGAGTGCTGCAATAGCAAGGGTGTCGCTTGTGATTGATATTGGATCTTTTGACATTAAAAACTCTGCGGTCTGATTGAAAATATTGTTGTCTCCTTTTTCTAGTCCTCTTCGAATATCGCCGTCCGTAATAATCCCAACCAATTTATCTTCACTGTCTAGTACGCCGGTAACCCCCAGCCCCTTGTCAGAAATAGTCAGCAGGGCATCTTTTACGCTTGTTCCCTTATTCACAAAGGGAATATCATCACCAGTGTGTACTAGCTGGTCAAGTGTAAGGAGAAGTTTTTTACCCAATGATCCTCCTGGGTGAAGCTCTGCAAAATCTTGGGCGTTAAACCCCCTGCTTTCAAAAAGCGCAACCGCCAGAGCGTCTCCCATTGCCAGTGTCGCGGTCGTACTTGCTGTTGGTGCAAGGTCTAGCGTGCAGGCCTCTTTTTCTACTGAAGTGTCAAGGATGATGTCAACATCATTATATAATGAGGAGCCTTCTTTGCCGACCATTCCAATAATAGGGACCTCTTTTTTTCTAATAGCTGGTATGATTTGTACGAGCTCATGGGTCTCTCCGCTGTTACTTATCATGAGAACCACATCCTCTTTTGTGATCATTCCCAGGTCGCCATGAAACGCATCACCAGGGTGAACAAAGTGGGCTGGAGTTCCGGTAGATGCCATTGTCGACGCAATTTTTTGTGATATCAAACCAGACTTTCCTATCCCCAATACAATCAATCTTCCCTTGCAGTCTAATATTGTATTAACAGCGGTTTCAAACTGCTGGTTAATTCTGTCAGCGATAGCCGACACAGCCTGTGCTTCGATCTGGATAACATTTTTTCCGATCTGTATATTTTTTGTGTCACTCATAACTTAAATATCGTTGGAAGGTACGCTCCGTTCTAGGTTCATAACAATTAATGTTTGAAACATCGTTGGCCCGTAAAAACCATAGATATCCCGTGTTCATTACAGGCTTCAATTACCTCATTATCGCGGACAGAGCCACCAGGCTGCAGCACTGCTTTTATTCCACTATTAGCAATTTTATCTATGCTGTCTCGAAAGGGGAAAAAAGCGTCAGAACAAAGAATAGAATTGTGGATGTTGTCTCCAGATTTTTTCATTGCTATGTCTACGGAGTCTACGCGGCTTACTTGTCCAGCGCCAACGCCAACAGTGGTATTATCTTTTACGATTAAAATTCCATTAGACTTGATATGTTTTAATACCTTCCACCCAAAAAGCATGGTATCTATATCCGTATCAGAGGGCTCTAGTTTTGTAACAGTTGTTAATTCATTTTTCGTCACCACGCTGGTGTCTGTTTCCTGAACGATTATTCCACCAACCACGTTTCTAACCTCTAAGATTTTTTGTCTTGGTGTGATATCGCCAATTTCGAGAACCCGCAGATTTTTCTTTTTGGAAAAAATATCTAAAGCCTTTTTAGTGAACGATGGTGCTAAAACGATTTCAACAAATACTTTTAAAATCTCTTCTGCAACAGACTCATCACATTGTTTGTTCATTGCTACAATGCCCCCAAATGCAGAGAGGCTGTCTGCATTAAATGCTTCTATATATACGTCGAGAATATCTTCTCCCATAGACACGCCACAGGGGTTTGCATGCTTAACAACTACACAGGCCGTGGAACTAAACTCCTTAAGGCACGCGAGCGCTGCATCCGCGTCCATAATATTATTGTAAGACAGTTTTTTCCCCTGGTGTATTGTTGCATTCAGGATGTTATTGGAATTATCACTTGGGGCCTGATAGGCTGCTGCTTCCTGGTGAGGATTTTCTCCGTAACGCAATTCAGAGTGTTTTTTGTAGGTCAGACTAAAATCATCGGACAGAGATGAACCTTTTAGATAATTGTGAATAACCGTATCATACTGAGCCGTGTGTCCAAATGCTTTTGAAGAAAGCTTTGACCGAGTATCATAACTGACCTCGTTATTATTATTTATCTCCTCAACAATATTGTTATAGTCGCCCGGGTCTACAACAACAGTCACCCAGCCAACGTTTTTTGCTGCACTTCTGATCATGGTTGGGCCACCAATATCTATATTTTCTAGAGCAAGTGCGAGGTCACAATCTTGTCGGGCTATTGTATCAGAAAACGGGTACAGATTACAAACCACCAGGTCTATCCATTTAATACTATTGTTTTCTGCGTCGCTACTGTGTATGTCTCTTAGCCCGAGTATTCCGCCTTCAATCAGGGGGTTAATGGTTTTTACTCTGCCGTCCATAATCTCTGGGAATTTTGTATAATCACTGACATCCGTGACGCTTACTCCTGTGTCCCGAAGTGCCTGTGCGCTTCCGCCGGTAGAGAGTATTTCTACGCCTAATTTTTCAAGAGACTTCCCCAGTTCAGGGAGACCAGTTTTATTAAACACGGAGACCAGGGCCCTGTTTATTTTAATATTGTTTTTATTTAGTCTCGGTTTCTCTAGCATATTATCTACTGGTTATTAGGTTAATAGCTTCTATAAATGCTTGGCCCTCTAAAGTCTGCACTCTTTTCTTTAGTGATTCTACGGTGTCATCCTTTTCCACTTGACAAGATTTTTGTATCAGTATTGGGCCGCTATCGACCTTTTCGGTTACAAAATGGATCGTACAGCCTGTTTTATGGTCTCCATTTGTAAGTACTTCTTGGTGAACGTTTGTGTCCATACCACCAGCATACTTGGGCAAGAGGGAGGGGTGTACATTAAGTATTTTATCTTGCCAATGATTACAAAATTCTTGTGATAGTATTCTCATAAAACCAATTAGTAGCACAAGCTCTACCTGGTGGGCTTCAAGCAGTGAGGTAATCTCTCTGTCAAATTCTTCACGTGTTTTATTTTTCTGGGAAACAAAAGAGGTCTCCACACCACGGGCTGCTGATCTTTTAAGTATGTATGCATTTTTACGATTTGATATAACAATATTTATGGACGCATCAATCATCTTTTTATCTGCGGCATCAAGAACCGCTTGTAAGTCGGTACCGTTTGTTGATCCAAGAACACCGATGTTTATCATCTTAGAGAGGTCATGTGGTTAATCTTTTTTTGTATTAGCTCTGTGGTTCCTATGTCTTTCCGGTGAAATAGGGGACCTTTTATCTTAGATATTTCTTTTTCAGCTATTTCTTCTGCCTCCCAAATAGTCTCTCCTGTGCCCACAACTGCAACTGTGCGGCTACCTACTTCGATAAGCTTTTCATCTTTTTGTTCAACGGATGCGTGAAACAGTTTTTCTTTATCACTAATCTCGGAAATATCAATCTCTTTATCTTTTACTGGGCTATCAGGATAACCATCCGGGACAGCATACTTACATACGGTGGCGAGGTTGTTGAAACAGATTTCTGTTTTGTCTAACTCTTCACTAACAATGGCACAGCAAATGTCAATCAAGTCTGTCTCTAATATAGACAAAACGTTCATTGCCTCAGGGTCTCCAAATCGGGCATTATACTCGATGAGTTGGACGCCGTCTTTGGTTGCGATAAAGCCGCCATACAAAATACCTTTGTATCCTTCTTTAAACTTGTCCTTAAGAGCGCTAGCTGTTTTCTCATTTATTTTTTGTGCAGAACGTATGTGGTTATTTTCTAAAAAGGGGAGACTGTGATCAGAGTCTGAGTATGTTCCCATCCCCCCAGTGTTTGGTCCGGCGTCTCCCTCGTAGGCTCGCTTGTGGTCTTGTACCGCCGGCATGTGGATCAGGCTTGAACCATCACAAAAGCTCATTAAAGAAAACTCTTCACCTATAAGTTTTTTCTCGATCACAAAGGTGCCACCTTTGTCAATTAATTCTTCACAGTATGACCTAGCTTCTTCATGAGAGTGAAGGTGGTCCCCGGCTACTTTGACACCCTTTCCTCCTGCTAGTCCATCATATTTTACAACATAGTTTTCACCAAGGCTTAGTAAAAACTCATCAACACCATCCACACTAGAAAATGTTTTAAATTTTGGACATCCCGGGATTTTGTATTCGGTTAACAGGTTTCTTGTGAAGGATTTTGATGTTTCTATCTGGGCTAAGTTTTTTTTTGGTCCCACTGAGCCGATTCCTATATCTGATAACACATCAGCGATTCCATTGGCCAGGGGATTTTCTGGGCCGATAATGGAAAAATTAATTTTATGTTCTTTGGCATAATTTTTTACCAAATCAGGGTCATTAATATTGACCACAAGTATATTATTGCAGATTTCAGCAATCCCTGGATTATAGTTGGTCGCGAGGCAGTGGATTTCTTTCTTTTTTGGAGACCGGTTTATCGCCCTGACAATTGCATGTTCCCGCGCACCTGATCCAATCACTAAAATTTTTAACATGACATAAGGGTCTTATTGTTTATCTTGATATATCTTTTCTACGTTTTTCGAGATTGTTTAAATAGTCTTTTGTTACATAGCTATCACAATAGTTTCCGGTAAAGACGGAGTCCTCATACTCAGTGATCTTTGGGTTTCCTATGCTGGCGGATAGTCTTAGGGCTTCAAGGTCTTGATAGATTAATTCATCCGCACCAATATAATTTTTTATTTGTCTAATCGTTCGATTGTGTGCCACAAGCTCTTTAGTCGCTGGCATGTCAATCCCAAAAACATTTTGATATCTAATTGGGGGCGATGCAGATGCAAAATATACTTTTTTAGCGCCATTATTTCTTACCATCTGGATTATTTTTTTTGAAGTGTGTCCCCTTACGATTGAGTCATCTACCAGAAGAACGTTTTTATTGTTAAACTCAATCTCAATTGGATTGAGTTTTTGAGCGACAGACTTTTTTCGTGTGTTTTGCCCTGGCATAATGAAGGTTCTTCCGATATACCTATTTTTCATAAACCCTTCCCGATATTTAACTCCTAGTTTATGTGCAACCTGCATGGCAGACGTTCTACTGGTATCTGGTACGGGGATAACAACGTCTACCTCGATATTTTTGTATTCGTTTAGAATCTTATCTCCAAGAAAGTCACCCATTCGTAGTCTTGATTTGTGGACAGATATTTCATCAAGCGTAGAGTCTGGTCTTGAGAAGTAAACGTACTCAAAAATACATGGCTGATGAACAACGTTTCTCACCAGTCTTTTTTTGTCTAAAGCGCCAGCGCTATCAATAATGATAGCCTGTCCGGGGGTAATATCTCCTAATAATTTGTATCCCAACGAAGAGAGTGCACTGCTCTCTGATGCAACCATAAAAGAGCCGTTATTTTTACCAATCGCCAGAGGCCGAATCCCCTTTGGGTCTCTAAAGGCAACAACACCTATTCCTGCTACAAGCATAATAACAGCATAGCCCCCAGAACATTTTTGAAATATATTTTTTATCGCTTTAAAAACGTGAGCCTTTGTTAGTTTTCTGAAATTTGTTTTATTTAGCTCATAACAAAATAGGTTTAGTAAAACCTCGGAATCAGAGTTTGTGTTAAACTGGCAAAAGTGTGTTTTGATTAATTCTTCTTTTAGTTTTTCGCTGTTAGTGAGTGTTCCATTGTGTGCCAGGGTTACATTCACCGGGTTTGCGGTATAAAAAGGTTGGGCCTCGTTGACATCATCACCTCCGGCAGTAGGATAGCGAACGTGGCCGATGCCCATATTACCTACTAGGTTCTCTAGTGTTTCGCTTGATTTGAAAACCTCTGTGACCAGCCCTAGTTCTTTGTGGGTATACATTTTAGAGTGGTCCCAGGTAGCGATCCCTGCTGCATCTTGGCCCCTGTGCTGAACCTGAATTAATGCGTCACATATGTCAGCACATACTTGAGCCTTTTTGTGATATATGCCGACAATCCCGCACATTACTTTAGACTGACCAGGGCTGGTGCTATTCCTATATATTCTTCCGGAGTAAGTTTGACCAGTCTTTTTTTATCCTCTTCTGGTATCCGGAGTAGTTTAACAAAATCAAGTATGGACTGCTGGGTTACTGTTTCACCCTGGGTTATGTTTTTTAATTGTTCATAGGCATTGTCTGATCCGGACTTACGTAAAATAGTTTGTACCGCTTCGGCCAAGACCTCCCAATGAGTATTTAGTTCTTTTTTCATTTCTGTTTTGTTTATGGTAATTCTTCTTAATCCTTTTAGTATGTTTTTACAAGCAAGGTAGCCGTAGCCCATTGCTATTCCCTGGTTTCTGAGTGTTGTACTATCTGTGAGGTCTCGCTGCATTCTTGATATCGGCAGTTTATTTGAAAGGTGAGATAAAATAGAGATCGCTATCCCCAAGTTCCCTTCCGCGTTCTCAAACTGGATTGGGTTTATTTTATGGGGCATGGTAGAAGACCCGATCTCACCGGGGACCCTTTTTTGTTTTAGTATTCCCCTGCTTACATAGGACCAAATGTCTCTACAAAGATCAATCAAAATATTATTTACTCTTATTATAGAGTGATAGCTCTCAACAACAGAATCATGAGGCTCAACCTGTGTCGTTACTAGATTCGGCTCTAGACCAAGGGAGGTAATAAATTTTTTGGAAAACTGTAGCCAATCTTTTTTTGGATATGCAACATAGTGAGCTGCCCAGGTTCCGGTCGCACCGCCAAATTTTCCTTGAAGCTTTTGTTTTTTGATTTGGTCATGCTGTCTGTTAAGCCGATGGACAAATACCGAAATCTCTTTGCCAAATGTTGTTGGCGTGGCAGACTGTCCATGTGTAAGAGACAACATAGGTGTTGTTGAAAATTGTTTAGCAATAGAGTTTAATTTTTTTATTACCTCATGAAGCTCAGGAATAAATTGGTTTTTCAATGCATCTTGCCACATTAGAGAGTACGATAGATTATTTATATCTTCCGATGTTAGCGCAAAGTGTATCCACGGAAACATCCGTTTTTTATTCATTTTTTCCAGTCTCTCTCTGATATAGTATTCCACGGCTTTTACATCGTGGTTGGTGGCCACCTCTATTGCCTTAACTCGTTTCGCATCCTCAAGGCTAAATGATTTATATATTTTCCTGAGTTTTTGTTTGTCTGTTTCTGACATAGGCCCAAGCTCTTTTACTTCTTTTTGGTCTGAGAGCGATATGAGATATTCAATCTCAACCATGGTCCTATATTTAATTAGGGCAGATTCGGAAAAATAGTCAGAAAGACTTTCAATGCTTTTTGAGTATCTCCCATCGAGTGGAGATATATTTTTTAGGGGGTCAGACACCAAAAATTCTTTTGACAGCTAATGCACAATTTCCTGGGTCTATAACTGTTAGCACCGGGGTCTGGCTTGGCATCTGGAGCGTGGAATGAATATTTACTAGCATATCTGATTTATCAGAAAAGGGAGGACACCCAATTGTTGGGAACTCAGAGTTAGCAGCTACAAACCCTGATAGAGCATTAGACCTGCCTGCGATTGTGATATAAACGATGTTTTTCTCGTTTTTATTTGCTTCTAGGATTTCTAAAACTTTTAGAGGTTGTTTGTGTGCAGAGGCAGCGTGCTGTTCCCATGTAATACCATATTCATCAAGCTTGTCTGTTATTTTTTTTGCGTGTGGCTCATCGGATGTTGAGCCCATAATAATTATTGTTTTCATTTTATGTAGTCTTTCAGGTTTTCTTTTATTCTTTCTTGCACAGACTTGTCTCTGTCAGGAAATGGGAATATGCTTCCGGTAATGGTCTCGTAGAGATAAATGTATCTACTGGAGAGTTCAATCACCAGCTCGTCGGGAGCAGGCGGGAGCTCTTTATCATTATACGGGTCACAGTTGTCAACGAACCACAGTCTTAGAAACTCTTTGTCAATGTTTTGTGGCTCCTGGCCACTAGACATTCTTCCTTCGTATGTGTCTGCGATCCAGTATCGGCTACTGTCCGGGGTATGTATTTCATCTATAAGGAGGATATTGCCATTTTCATCTCTGCCCATCTCATATTTGGTGTCCACCAATATCATGCCATTCTCTTTTGCTTTTTTTTGTCCGAACTCAAAGAGCTCTATAGATTTTTGACTGCAATAGTCCCAGTCTTCTTGAGTCATCCAGCCTTCACTGACAATTTCTTCGGGGGATATGGGCCTGTCATGGTGTTCTTCTTTTGTTGTCGGGGTTAGCATATTGCTTTTAAGCTTCTCATTTTTTTTCAATCCCTCAGGAAGCGAGTTTCCACAGTATTCACGGTCACCATTATTATAAACCGTCCAGAGTGAGGTGCTGGTGCTGCCAGTAATAAAACCGCGAACAACAAATTCAATAGGAAATACCTTACATTTTTTAGCAATAATAACGTTCGGGTCTGCCACGCTTATTATGTGATTGTCTATAATATGTTTTGTCTGGTCAAACCACCAGGCGCTTGCGAGGTTTAACACCTGCCCCTTAAATGGGATTGAGGCAAGCACACGGTCAAAAGCGCTTTGTCTGTCTGTTGTAATCAGGGCAAGCGAGGCTACTAAATCGTATTGGTCTCTTACCTTGCCAGTTTTCTTTTTGACTGAGCCCAGCTCGGTCTCTGTTAATGTATTGCCAAGCTCAACAGAAATACGATCTTTATATTGACTAACTGATTCTAAAACATTCATGCGATAATGGATTAAAAAGTATGTTTGTGTCTATAATGCTGTTTAAAACGGACTCGAAGTTAGTGCTTTTTATACTGATGTTCCAGATTACACCGCGCCTAAGTTTAACAAGCTCATTAATACTAAATCTTTCTCTTATAGATTCAAACTTTGCCTGGCTGTGCATATCTTCTTTTTGTCTAACAAGAAATGAGGCGCAGTCCTTTTTTTCATTGATTGCACTAATATATTCTTTGTTGGAATTAAACAGTTCCCCGGTATCTTCAATTTTCTTTAAACTATTTTTTGGGTCTCCTGAGGTTGTGATTTCCCAATGTTGTTGTCTAGTAACAGTCACCTCTAGCCCCATTTTTTGTAGCGCATTTTGCACCGTTGCTGCCTCATTGTCTGTTATGACCATGTCAATGACCCACTCGGAAGCCTTGTCATCAGGCGTATAATAATCGATAATATTTTTTTCAGGCACATATGATATTTTATTGTTATTTGTTGGTGCGCCCTGTTGTATGAACTCTCTCATAGATGAAAAAAGTTTGTCGCCTAGTTTAGTTCTTTCAGGGTGCGGCATCATCGCCAGTACGTTCCCCTCAGAGTTAGAGACTGCGGCCAGGTTATAGTCTGAGCCGTTTGGGTTTATTGGAAACTGGCTTGATATTTCTCCGGTGTCATCACAATACCTAAACACGGTCTGGTTGTTGTTAATTAACTCGTTTAAAAGTTTATCTGGGATAATAAATCTTCCCTCTGCGTGTGCAAGGGGGATATGAATAATTTCTCCAGAATTAAGATGCCGCGTGAAGGCAGTGCTTTCTGGAGGCACAGAAATTATTAAGTCTGCCCAGGTATTATAGTATCCTGTTCCGACTACATGATCGTTTTGAATCCGCTTATTATCTGTGAGAGCGATTGCTGTTTGATTTTTTTCTGTGCCAGGGACCAGTCCTGACTCGACTAATATCTGGGCACCATTACAGATACCAAAGATGGGCTTTCCTTTTTCTGCTTCCTCTTTTAGTATGCTCATTATCGGATCAAGCGATGCGACAATGCCTGCTCGAGATCTGTCCTCAAATGAGAAACCGCCTGTAATGATGTATCCATCGCAGCTTTGCACTATCTCAGGGTTAGTATTCCACAGCAGTTCAACAGGACTCATGTTTGAGCGTTTAATCGCGAGCCCCGTTTCTCTCTCTGTGTTTGATCCGGGAAACTGAATTACCCCAATATTTATTGCCATGATAATGAAATATCCTGAATGTTCTTAGTAAAAGGAATGAAATTTAGTGACACAATTTATTGGTAAAAATAAAAGTGTGACAGTTAAAGCAAAGATATTGACTATTTATCATTAGATTATAAAAAAAATAAACACATGATTATTTATAATAGAACCAGCTATAAGGAGCTGACCCTAAAGAGCTATCAGAAGGAAAAACGTAGGCTACAGATTGAGCTTCTGAAACTACAAGAGTGGGTCATAGACTCTGGACAGAGACTGGCTATTGTGCTTGAAGGCAGAGACGCAGCCGGAAAAGGGGCGACCATAAAAAGGTTTATTGAAAACCTTATTCCTAAGACAATGAGAGTTGTTGAGCTTGGTGTCCCTACAGCAGCCCAAAACAGAATGTGGTTTAAAACCTATGACAGGCTCTTGCCCAAAAAGGGGGAGATTGTATTTTTTGATCGTTCTTGGTATACCCGGGGACTTATTCAGCCGGCAATGGGATATTGTACCGAGAGACAATATAAATATTTTATGAAAAAGGTTAACAAATGGGAAAAAATACATATAAAAAATGGCCTCTTGCTTATCAAGTTTTATCTGTCTGTTTCAAAAGAAAACCAACAACAGCGGTTTGTTTTTCGGCAGAAGAGCCCACTTAAATATTGGAAACTAAGTACGAACGATCTCAAAGCAGCCAAAGAGTGGGACCTGTTCACACACTACAAGGAGCAGGTTTTTTCTAATAGCGATACCAATGACAACCCATGGGTTGTCATTAACTCTGATAATAAAATGATTGCCAGGCTAAATGCCATGCGCTATGTTTTATCTAGTTTGGAGTATCCTGATAAAAAAATACTTAAAGATAAAAAATGGTCAAAAGAAATTCCTGAGTATGATATAGAGATTGATGGTATAAAGTTTAAAGACATCACAAAAGAACAGTATGAATTATTATATCGGCTGAAGGGGAGCACATAAATGTCTGATATAATTAAAGCAGCTGGGGGCGTGGTAGTCCGCGGAAAAAAAATTTTATTTATCAAGAAAAATGGCCGCTGGGAGTTTCCAAAAGGAAGATTAAAAAAAAGAGCCAATAGAAAAAAGACAGCCATCAGAGAGATTAGTGAAGAAACGGGGATTAAGAAAAAACACTTAAATATTATTAAACCTCTTATACCAACACACCACCACAATAAGATTAATGGCATCATAGTGGTTAAAGAAACATTCTGGTTCTTAATACAATACTCAGGTGACCTTAAAAAGAAACTGATCCCTGAAAAAAAAGAAGGCATCACAAAGTGTAAGTGGTTTACTCTGGATGAGCTCATACTGACGCTGAAAGACAGTCGGCCGCTGGTTCATTATTTAATAGGCTTTGTTCTTAATGATCCTGAGTATAAGAATTATCATAAAAATAGCAAAAAATAACTATTTTAATTATTATCTGAAATTCTAATGGTCCAGGCCCGACTCATGCCCGATCCTAATTTAATCCCACTGCCATCATCAATTAAAAAACTCCCGGGGGAGTTTGACACTCAATTAATAACAGATATTGTATTGAAAAATAATTCTAAGGGAGAGAAAAACTGCGCAAAATTATTCCAAGGTTATTTGAAACCAATCGGGGACATCAGCATATCTTCGATGAAAGAAACACAAGAAAACCAACTGATCATTGAGATGGACACGTCATCCCAAATAGATACGGAAGGCTACAGTTTATTAATTGGCAAAGATAATGCTATATACCTAATCGCTTCTGCAGCATCGGGTTTGTTCTATGGTTTTCAAACCTTCAGACAATTGTGTGACATGAGTTTAGAAAACGGTATAAAACCAGAAAAGACCACGATACCTAATTGTGAGATTAGGGACGCGCCTAGGTTTTCATATCGTGGAATGCACCTAGATGTTTCCAGACATTTTTTTGATGTCAGCTTTATTAAAACATATATTGATATGATAGCATTTCATAAAATGAACGTTTTCCACTGGCACCTAACGGATGACAATGGTTGGCGTATTGAGATAAAAAAATATCCTGGGCTTACTGATAAGTCTGCATGGAGAGTCGACAGAACGCACGAACCGTGGAAAGGATGGTCTCCCATAAAACCAAATGAAAGCCCCACATATGGAGGGTTTTACACGCAAGATGAGATTAAAGAGGTGGTGAAATATGCTTCTAAAAGAAATATTACAGTGATACCTGAGATTGAAATGCCTGGGCATACTTCGGAGGTATTTGCTGCGTATCCAGCGCTCTCATGTAATAAAAACATTGTCCCTGTAAACCCTGGATCATACTGGCCTAATGTTGACATTTTCTGTGCTGGTAATGATGATGTCTTTACTTTTCTTGAAAATATCCTGGGAGAAATTATAGAGCTTTTTCCTGGGGACTACATTCATATTGGTGGAGATGAGGCTGAAAAGATATACTGGAAAACCTGCCCCTTATGCCAAAAGCGGATAAGCGAGGAGGGGTTAAAAGATGAACACGAACTTCAGAGTTGGTTTATTAAGCGCATTGAAAAATTCATTATAAAAAATAACAAAAAAATGATAGGATGGGATGAGATACTTGAGGGTGGACTTGCGTCCTCAGCAACCGTTATGAGCTGGCGCGGTGTAAACGGCGGCATAGAATCTGCGCGAGGCGGACATGATGTTATAATGTGCCCCACTTCTCACTGTTACTTTGACCACTATCAGGCCGCTCCGGAATTTTCTCCCAAAGCTTTTGGGGGATACACTACCCTGAAAAAAGTATATTCCTTTGACCCGATCCCGGAAGAGCTATCTAAAAATGAAGCCAAATATATTTTAGGAGGACAGGGGAATCTGTGGACAGAGTACGTACAAACTCCAGGCCGTGCTCAGTATCGGGTACTGCCTAGAATGACAGCCCTGTCTGAGGTCCTTTGGGCCGGCAGCGGATCTTATACATTCGAAAACTTTTACTATCGATTAGTCGAAATAGAAAAACGTTTTGATCAATTAGGCTGGAACTATGCACCGGGGTCGTTTACTGTTTCTATTCAGCCAGAATTCAAGCCTACGGGCAAAGGTTTTTATATAAATCTTACCTCTGAAAAACCGGATAAAATCATTCGTTTTACAACGAACGGTAGGGACCCGACTAGAGATTCCACAGCATTTTTAAGGCCAATTATGATTAACCAAACAACAACAATAAAGGCTGCGTTATTTATCGATAAAGAACAGGCAGGTTTAATATCTGAGAAAACTATCTTTGCGCATAAGGCCCTAGGGAAAAAGGTAAAGTATAATAACATGTACAAAAAGAGATATGCTGGCACAGGTGACACAACTCTTGTAGATGGGATTAGCGGGACAACGGTCTATAATGATGGTTTCTGGCAGGGTTGGGAGAGTAGTGACCTAGATGTAATAATTGACCTTGAAAAAGTTGACCAATTAAATAAGATTTCTATTGGATTTTTAGAGTCTCACGACTCTTGGATTTTCCTCCCCACTCAGGTATCTTTTTCTTTTTCTAATGATGGAATATCATTTGAGCTTGGTCAGAAAATTAATGTGAAAGATGGCAAAAAAAATAGTGAGCCAAATAGATACTTGGTTGAAGCTTTTGAGTTAAAAACTCAAGCCAGATATGTTAAAGTAAAAGCAAAGAACCAGAGAATTTGTCCAGAGTGGCATGCCGGCTCTGGTGAAAAAACATGGTTATTTTGCGATGAAATAGTGATCGAGTAAGCTTATAATTAGTACTCCTTCATTCTTATATAATTATTTTATTTTTTTGATTTTGCACCATTATACAGCCACCAAATAGTTCCCACCGCGGCTAGTAAGGTAAGCCCGGTCACTAGATTTGGATCGAGACTAGGGCTTAGTTTTTGTATCCCCGCTCCCGCAACAAAAGCCAATAAAATACCCATCAATGATTCACCGGCTATTAAGCCTGATGACAAAAGAACACCCTTTTGCAAGACGCTATCAGAGTCTCTTCCAGAATTATTGTCTGCTAGAATAAAGTGAGCAAGGAGTCCGCCAATTAATATAGGAGTAGACAGTCCAAAAGGGAGATACATCCCGACCGCAACAGGCATTAAATGAAGACGGAATGTGCTATTGTTTGATTCTAAAAATGAGTCCCCAACAAGAATAATGACACCTAGTGCTGATCCAATTGCCACCATATTCCAGGGCAAGACCCCATCACCAAAGAATCCATTAGCGAGGCTTGCAAAAAGTCCAGCCTGGGGCGCTGCCAGCTCTCTGCCACCTATACCGCCAGGGGTGGTTTCATGAAGAAGCTGCATGATTGGGGCCATGACAAGAGAGGCCACTGCGACACCCGCTATCTGCATTATCTGTTGTTTATAGGGACTGGCGCCAACAATCTGTCCTGTTTTTAGGTCATTACACACATCTCCTGATGTACAGGCAGCGCAGCATACGATCGCGGCTACACCAAGGGTTGCTACCATTCCCTCTGTCCCGGAAAAACCAAATACATAGAGAAGCCCTCCGGTGAACAATACGGCTGTT
>ENA-UPTF01000069-UPTF01000069.1-marine-metagenome-genome-assembly--contig:-NODE-69-length-67203-cov-6.063344_pt1 | contig 67203 bp, 70 predicted proteins | sample MGYA00238166_ERZ767019 | MGnify/ENA primary metagenome ERZ767019 (study PRJEB28930, sample SAMN06266391) | marine metagenome | isolation source: Sea water from 250 m depth | place: Atlantic Ocean | study... | reverse complement strand
GAGAGCACTTCTCAGTTGTTCTACGGAGATACCCAACTTTTGAGCGGCGGCATCAAAATTACGGTCGGGCCGTCCCTTAGGAGGTCCCTGTTTGTCTGGTCGTTTACCTGGTAAATCCAGAGCTTCTCTAAGTTGATCTTCAGAGATACCGAGCGTTTGGGCGCCTCTCTGGATATCTGGAGGAGGACCGCCGAGAGCACTTCTCAGTTGTTCTACGGAGATACCCAACTTTTGAGCGGCGGCATCAAAATTACGGTCGGGCCGTCCCTCTTTGTTTTCGGCAACTTGGGCACTTCCTCCGCAAGCTAAGACGAGAGTTAAAGTGGAGATGATGAAAAATGAGCACGCAATGTATTTCTTCATTAAGCCTACTAATTATCTGATATGTTAAGAGCGGCTTTTTAACTGGATATAGTTATCCATCAGCATTGTTATATAGTCTGCATTCATACCCGGATCTCGCTCTCAAAAAATCCGGATATGAATGCAGATTTGTAATTAGTTAATTAATTTCGAGAATCATTTCTATTTCGATTGAAGCGCCGTTGGGTAGTGCTGACATACCAACAGCAGATCGGGCATGAGCCCCGGAATCTCCGTATAGTTCGCTTAAAAGATCCGTTGCCCCGTTAGCTACTTGGGGTTGTTGCCCAAAATCTGGAGTACAATTAACCATACAAAATAGTTTGACTACTTGCTTTACGTTGTCGAGGTCGCCGATTGTTGCTTTAATATCTGCCAGGCAATTGAGACAAGCTTGTTTAGCGGCTTCGTATCCTTGTTCGACCGTGAAATCATCTCCTAATTTGCCTTGATGTGCGGACCCCGGCGTATGTCCGCCAACGAACAAAATATTGCCGACTTGCACTGCTCCGGCCCTACCTGCTGGCGCAGGTGAGGCTGTTGGAAGTTCTAATCCCATTTCTTTTAATTTATTTTCTATTTTCATACGATGCTCCTAGACTTATTGTTATGGGAACTACCACATGCAGTGCCCGTTTCCTGACATTTTACTTGTTAGTTCAATTCCAATATGGTTAGCACTTCATCTGTAGTCGACCCATTTATGTTTACAGCCCTATTCTATCCTGTTAGATGGAGCTACGCATCTTGTGTCTTTGGTTATTAACGGTAAGCAGCCTGTCTAATATTAGACAGGCTGCTTAATGAGTCCCACTACCCTAACCGATTGTGCTTGATCCCCTAATCATTAGTGAGACATAGTAATGTTGATGAATTAAAACCTAGGAAGTTGAATTTACGGTTAATTGTTTTGGTTTCTTTGCTTCCATTCTCGGAATGCTGATCGACAATACACCGTGTGTGTACGTCGTTGTTGCTTTGTCTAAATCAAGAGATTCGGGTAAACGAAGTGTTCGTTCAAAAGATCCGATTCTCCTCTCCCTTTTGAAATAATTTACCTCTTCGTCTTCGCTCTGGGTTTTACCCTTGATGGTTAATAAACGTTCATCCAATGAGACTTCCAGGTCGTCTGGTGAAACACCGGGTAACGCTGCGGATATTGTAAATTCATCGCCTTTAGTAGTAACGTCAACGGGGATATTCCACTGGTGTGCGTTTAGTCGGTCAACTCTGGTGTTCATGTAACCTCCCTCAAATAAGTTCACTAGTTCTTCCATTCTTCGAAATCCATTTAACGGTTCCATAAGTCTGATAGTCATTGGATAATTCTCCTTTGTATTGATTAAATTGGTCTGCTTATACTAAAGATTTGTCTCGTTTATCCTTCCGTCTCGGGCCAATATCGGGTGACAATGTAATGTTGTCCACTGACGGTTTTGGGCAAGTTTTATTTGATTCAGTAAATTCTTTCAAGAAACCGCATTGCAGGCATCCTATATACATTCCAAACCCATCGTTGTTGCTGGTCATGTCCCCGTGACATTTAGGACACGCTTTAAAGAAAACCATTTGTTTATCCATCCAATAGTATTTAGGTTGTAAACTTGCCGTTAGACCATATATGGTTGCTACGTAAGTAATATTACTAGTTGATATGAATCGTGTCAAGTAACTACTAAAACACAACTAATCCAGACTCTTTTTCTTAGATAGCCAGATTGTGGTATACTATCAAGTGTAGCAAAAGATCTATGTCAACGGGATTGTGCCCCTAAGATCTTTTGAAGGGAGTCTCTGATGCAAAACCGTGGGTTATATATCATTAGCGTAGCCGCAGGAATATTAGAGATGCATCCCCAGACCTTGCGTAAATATGAGCGGGCGGGTTTTATAGAACCTCCTAGATCCGGTGCAATTCGGCTCTATTCAGAATCAGATATCGCGAGACTTAGATTAATAAAGCATTTTGTAGAAAATATGGGCTTGAATATACCGGGGGTTCGTTTGGCGCTTCGGCTTACTGAACGATTAGTGGACCTAATAGATCATATCCCTGCAAGGGGGCCCGTTAATCAGCGTGTACTCAGAGAAATAGAAGGTATGTTTGGAGACCTGGGTTTGCGGGTTCAACCAAATCAATCGGCTAGTTCTCCTCCCAATAATGAAAGGGACTCTAACGAATCATTTCAAGTGTTTAGAGATGAGGTGATACGTTTTATCACTCACCGCTAGCTTTGATAAATAAGATGGAGTTAGCTCCCAAACTTGGTCCATGCTTTATAATTTATGTGATTTCTTTCGCTAACGCTTAGTTCTTTCCTTATTACCCTGTATATTGTCTTTCTAAATTTATAAGTGGATTAATCAGCACTCCCTCTGTAGTTATTAGCGGTTATCAAAGGGTTCGAGAGGAAAACGTTGCATATCCATATTTAGTAATTGGGGCTGGATTTTACTTGCTAGTTTTGATGCAGAGACTATGACTAGTCTTTAACTTGGTTATCTGATTTGAAGAAACAAAGTATAAGCCAAGAACAAATAATCTTTTTTGATGGGACTTGTAGCCTATGTGTGAAAGGCATTGATATTTTACGATCGAGAGATAAATGCAGGCAGTTCAACTTTTTGCCCTTCCAATATAGGGCGGCCAGAGATATTCTTAGATGCCATAGTGAACACACCGCATTCGCAGATAAATCAGTGTCTTTAGTTTATATAAGGAACGGACAGGTAAAATTACGCTCTACTGCAGTTTTATGCATTTTGCGAGATCTCGGAGGCATATATAGACTCAGTACGTTGTTTTATCTTATACCTGTGTTTATTAGGGACTTTGTTTATGATCAAGTTGCTAAGCGGCGTTATAAGTGGTTTGGAAAATGTGATATATATAGTGATCCGCACAGTGACTAAATCTATACTTATTTGTAATCGTGGCTTGTTTATTAATTGGTAGGTAGCCATGAAATGTCTCATTACCAATCAAGGTATTTCTACTGGCCATTATTGGGAAAGATTACAGGAAGTTATTTATAATATTAAATTAAGTTAATCTCGTTAATTGTGTCTGAAATCAAGGTACTTATGGGACGATAGCGGACTGCTTGAAAGAGGTTTGATTGAAGTTACCTAACAAAAATAAAATTCGTGATCATTTTATATTTATCTCAATGGCTCTTTTATTGGCATTTTTAATATCTGGATGTAATGATGATACTGTAGGCTTATCAGTAAGCTCCACTTCTGTTAAGTCTTTAGAAGCTTCAGATTCACGTATTGTATCGTCGGGAAATCCAATGCCAGCTGTCCCATCTGAGTCTAAGTATATGACGTTAGCATCTGGTGCAAGCACGGGAATTAGCGTTGTTGGAGAGAGCACGATATCGGTAAAACCTGATATCGCCATATTGGATATAGGAGTCGAGACATTTGCTGAATCAGTTGCCCTGGCTAGGCAGTCTGCCGCACAAGAAATGGGTTCGGTTATATCAGCTTTGAAGAAACAAGGCGTAGATGATTCAGATATTCAGACCAATAGACTAAATATATCCCCGAGTTACGATTATGAGGAAATAATGGTCAGGGGAAAAAGAACTGGCCGTCAGGTGTTGACAGGTTATTTCGTTAATAATGTTGTCAAGGTTCGTATAAGAGAACTCGAAAAAGCAGGCGAAGTTATAGATAGAACAGCATCAGCTGGTGGCGACTCCATCCGTATCAATGGTATTTCTTTTACGGTCGATGATCTTTCCCCGTACAAGGTCTTACTCCGTAAGGCGGCAGTGGAAGATTCGTTAGTTAAAGCCAACCATTATGCTACGGAATCGGGAGTTACATTGGGTCCGCTTATTTCTTTGAGTGAAACTATCGCTCCAGCTATCCAGAGTTTTCAAAAAGATATGGCTTTTGGAATGAGGGCGATGTCAGAGTCTATGCCGACATCAGTTAGCGGGGGTGAACTTGACATCCACCATTCCATTCAGGCAACGTTCGCGATCAATTGATTATTAGGGCTACCAACAAAAAATATTTAACGCGATATTAAGATACCAAGTATCCCTCTAAATGAAGAAGGGCACCCCGGCATACTATTAATCGGGAGTGCCCTTCTTCATTTAAATCGTAACTGTTCTTAATGCATTGGTGAAAAACTAGCTGGGACCATAATTTTATTCTCTTGACGAACTCTGCCGGGTGCTCCTGAAGGCCAGTTAGGTAATTTGGTATTCCTGACTTCTGTCCGGTGATTCAAATCTTTATATGGCCATATGTGCATCCATCGGTTCAAAGCACCGAGTTCCGTGTACATGCCTGCGGCCAGAGGGGATAGTTCTTCCCTGGCTGGGAGGACCTCAGTCCAACGTTTTAGAAGCTCTGGTATTGATCCTGGCTCATAGGTGTATGTTCTCATTTCGTATATCCCACCTAAAGCTTGGTCACCACCCATGGGTTTCATGAACGGAGCCGGATTCCAAATCTCGGAATTCATATTAATGATATTACCGGGAGTAATTTTTGGTGGCCAATTCGGGTCTTTTCCAGCTTCCTCGCGTATCTTTGTTCGCTCGCCGAGGTCTTCATATCCCCAAACATGGATAATCTGATTGAGTGGACCAATATCTGTGTGCCAGAAGGCAGCAATTGGTGAATATTTTTCTCTGTGGGGCAGAGCTTCCGCGAACGCTTCTTCCGCTTGAGGAATTGCTCCAGGTTTAAGGTCGTAAGTTCGAACTTCGTATATCATATTGACTCCTAATTAAATGAGGTGCTGGGATCAGGATAACCGTAAGTCGGTAATTAGGCTAGTTTCTCTCGTGTATTCCTTTGTTAGGATTACTAGTCAGGTAATTACTTGTTTATAAATCGAGTTATTACTGTTTAAGAATTGCCGTGAATTTCTGATGTTACGGAGTGGAATTACCATTCTAATCCTGGGTTCCGTTCTTGTAATATTTCCCCATATAAACTTAAGATTTGGTCGATTTTCAAATAAACTATGGCAGATTGTACTGATGGATCAGATTGCACCCCTGAATCAACCAAGCGGCTGATAGCATAATCATATTGGGGGCCCTCGCGGTACACTTCAGGTTGGCATCGGAATTTCCAACCAGTATCCTCCCCAGGTATTCGGAACAATACCAGTACCTTAGGGTTCGACTCGATGTGATCCAGTGGATTTTTACCGCTTCTGTCTCGGTAACACAACGTGTCCCCGCTTATGGCAAAAACGGTACCAATAAATCCAGCATTGGGAGTGCCGCTGAGGTCTGCTGTTGCGATAATGCATGGATTCAAGTGACCTGGAGGATTATCTAGGAACTGGTGCATTTCATCAGTTAGTTTGATCATGATTCTAATTCCTCGAGTCTATAACTTGTGAGCTTGAACTGCTCCGTAGCTTTTCTCCCAAAGATTACTACCGCAAATTAGATACTTTCTGACGAATTAAGGGTATAAGATCCTCCCCGTATTCTTTGGCATCTGCTATAGGGTCGAATCCTCGGATTATGAAGGTATCGCACCCCAGATCAAAGTATTTCAACAACGAATCTGCTACTTGTTCGGCTGTCCCGACTAAGCAAGTGGTGCTGCCAGCTGCGCCACTTGCAGCGGCAATTGGCATCCAGAGTCTGTCGTCGTGTAGATCTCCTTGTTCCGCAAATCTAAGTAAACGCCTACTTCCCTCTGATTGTAGGCGAGCAGGTTGACCTGGCTCAATCTTTCCGAGTGTCGCATGTTTAACATGGTTCAGGATGGATTCAGCACGGTCCCAGGCTATAGCTTCGGTCTTACCTAAAACAGGCCGTACTGATAGGCTAAATTTTATTTCTCTATTGTAGGATTGGGCCCGGTTTCTGATATTGGTAATACGGTCTTTAATTTCAGATAATGGTTCTCCCCAGAGGGCAAACACATCAGCTCTCTTACTGCCGACATCAAGGGCTATGTCTGAGGCTCCGCCGAAAAATAAAGGGACTCTTGGCGATTGAAAACATCTAACTTGGCTGTAAGCACCTTCAAGTTTATAAAATTCTCCTTCGTGGTTGAAGGGCTCGTATTCATCCCACATTCTTCTTAATAGACCCATGTATTCGTCGGTTCTACGGTAACGATCGTCATGGTTAACCCAGTCACCGTCGTTCCTCTGTTCTTTATCACTGCCGCCGGAAATAATATGAAGCGCTATCCTTCCTCTGGTTAGTTGATCCAAAGTGGCGATCTTTCTTGCAGCTAAGGTAGGTGTCACAAAGCCCGGTCTATGTGCTATGAGAAAACCTATGTGCTGCGTATGTGCAGCAGCATAACTAGTGACTTCAAAACCATCTGCTGTGCTAGAGGAGTAGCCTGTAAGAACCATGTCGAACCCACTGTTTTCATGGACTTGAGCAAATTCTAAAATGTAATCTGGATCTATCCCTTGTGGTATTTCTGATCCCGGGTTAATGCCTCCGCCAAAGACACTAACAGTTGCTCCTGCGTTTGCAGCAGATTCTCTTTGCGTTCCTATCATCCCGACGATGTTTACATAAGGGCTGTCTTTTTTCATAACAAGCAGATGAATTAAAAATTCGTATTTTATTTATCCTTTCCGACTCGCTACATTGAGATGGTTAGAAAAGTGGCGTCTTCTAACGATGTCTCAATTCAAGGATACTATAAACCACTTTAGATTTACCGAAGCCAAATCTAAGTTGCCTAATGCTAGATTGACAGATTATTATTTGAAGCAATCCGGTTATATCTCGTTGTACTATAGATTTTCCAGTGCTCTAAACTAGATATATTAGTCTATTAGGGGTGGAGCTTGGGAATCACCCTCAGCTGATTTGTTAAAACGTACCACGTATTCTTGACCTGCATCTGCCGCTATCGCTGCCTCCATAGCACTGATAGCAACTTCAATTTGGCTATCGTCGGGTTGTCTTGTTGTGAGTCTCTGAAGAATTAGTCCTGGTACTGCCATCTGACGTGCTATCCACCAAGTTTGATGGAGCCCGCTGAATCGTATAAATTCGTAACTTATTGCTGCTATGACGGGTAAAAGCGCTATTCGAGAGATAATGCGCCAATGGAGTTCGGGCCAGCCGAGAAACATAAAGGCAATAATTGAAACCAGCACTACAGTGAGCAGAAAAGCAGTCCCGCATCTGGGATGGGGTGTGCCAAATTGCCTGACATGACTTATTTCTAATGATAGCCCTGCCTCGTAGGTATGGACTGCCATGTGCTCTGCGCCGTGATAGCAAAATACCCGTTTAATATTATCCATGAAGCTGATGACCCAGATGTATCCCACTAGGATTACCAATCGTAGTAGTCCTTCTATCACGTTAATTAAGATATCTGAATGTAGAACGTGATGAATCGGAGTTACGATTAATTGTGGGACTACGAAGAAGATCCCTATGCCTATAACTAATGAGATTGCGAGGGTCATCGCAAGTACCCATGGAGACATTTCCTTTTGGCCTTCAGGAGTTTGATCTACCATGGCTAAGGCTGCTGATTGATTCAGTGCTTTGATCCCGAGGATCAAAGTTTCTAACAGGGCTAGGAAACCTCTAATTAGTGGTATCTTACGTAACTTACCGGTGAAGTAAGTGTTTAAAGGTTCCTGGAGATGAGTGATGGTTCCGTCTTCTCTACGTACCGCTAGACTATAATGATTTTGGCCCCTGATCATTACCCCTTCTATTACAGCTTGGCCACCGTATGAAAACTCAGGTTGTCTCGACACCATCTGCTCCTTTAGTATTTAACGAATTACTGATATTGACCAATTGAATCGGCATTACATAAAAAAACCGAGGGCCGAGGCCATCGGTTTCTTAACTCATTTTAATCGACGGATAAACTTACTGGAGATTATAACGGCGGCGCATTCTTTCAATTCTACCTTGAGTATCGACTACTCGTTGTTGCCCAGTGTAGAAAGGGTGACAATTGCTGCAGATTTCTACTCTTAAGGTTGGCTTGGTTGCCCCTGTTTGAAAAGTATGGCCGCAACTACATGTTACCGTTGAGTTATAAAATTGGGGGTGTATATCTGCTTTCATATTTAACGTTCAGTACCTCAGAAGTTTCTATGCCTGCTCAACTGGATAAACGCTTACTCTGCGCTTCCCTTTGGCGGCCCATTCATATTTTACTTCGCCGTCAATTGTGGAAAATAGAGTGAAATCTCGTCCTAGCCCGACATTGGTGCCGGGGTGTATTCTGGTTCCCCTTTGCCGTACGATTATGGAACCACCTGTAACTTTCTGCCCACCATATTTTTTGACGCCCAAGCGTTTAGCATTACTATCTCTGCCGTTACTTGTGCTGCCACCAGCTTTTTTATGAGCCATTATTTAACCTCCCGATTGAATACCTTGAATCAAGAGCCTCGTATAGTTTTGGCGGTGGCCTAGCTTACGACGATAACGGGTCTTGGATTTATATTTAAAGACTATTACTTTACGATCCTTGTAATGGGATTGTACTTCGGCCGTAACTTTAGCCCCTGACAATGTAGGGGATCCGAAGTTTACCTGGCCGTTCTCGGATACCGCTAGGACCTCGTCAAATTCCGCGATAGAACCTACGTCTAAAGCCAGCAGTTCCACGTCTAACACGTCTCCCTGTTTGACCCTGTATTGTTTTCCACCAGTTTTAATTATTGCGTAATCCATTTTTCCTAAAACCTCAACCTGACAATTCTATTGGTTTGTAAATGGCTGTGTCAAGAACGTGAACCAAGTTTATATCTGTATAGATGATGTGTCGGGAAAGGTTTCGTCGATGGTTCAAACTATTTTCCAGGGACTCGTTCCGTATTTTATATCTTTGACAAACTTTTAGGGCGGTTTTAGGATGGCTTTAGCTTGGAATATAAACCCACGGTATATGGGAGAGGGCATGGAAGCATCTGTTATTTCGCACATTGCGATATGTGTAGCCGATTTGGATAAATCCTTGGAATTTTACAGGGACATCCTGGGTATGGAGGTCTTGGCGGATCGGATGCAAGATACTACGACAGGTGGACTACCCCATGTGTACAAGCATCAGAGAAATACTAGGAGACAGGTTAATTTGGCGTACGGGAAGGGCAATGTTAAGCCTACGCTGACTATGACTTCTCACCCGGGTGATAATCCCGATGGGAATCCTATCAAGTTGGATCAGATTGGAATCAGTCACATATCATTTACCGTGTCAGATGTTAAATCCCTGGCGTCAGAGTTGATTTCAAAAGGAGTCGAGTTGGCTGGCCCTATGGACGGGTTTACTAATTCTCAAGGAGAAGTCAGTAGCATATTTGTTTTTGACCCAGACGGTATATTAGTTCAATTTGATTCCGGTAATGGGGGGTAAGGCGACTTTAACATACATTCTTCAATTAAAGAGGAGGTAAATAATTGGACGCTAGTGGGATTTCGCATATAGCTTTTTGTGTTCGGGATTTGGATAAATCATTGGGATTCTATAGAGACATTCTGGGGATGCAGGTGGTGTTTGATCAAGTTCAAGATACTACTACGGGTGGGTTGCCTCACGTTTATCAGCATTCTCGAAAGACGAGGCGTACTGTTCATTTGCAATTTTCAGGAAATCCCGCAAACCCTAAGTTGGTTGTTACCAGTCATCCTAACGAGGAATCTGACGGGTCATCTATCAAACTTGATCAAATAGGGATAAGCCATTACTCATTTACTGTACCTGATACGAAGGCTTTAATGTCTGAGCTAGCTCAAAAGGGTATTCCTTTAGCAGCAGCTCCCGATGTGTGGACTGGTTCTGACGGAAATGTCAGTAGTTTTTATGTTTATGATCCTGATGGGATCCTAGTTCAATTTGATGCAGGGATTGCTTAAGGGATAATTGCATAATGCAGTTTCTTTAAGTTTTATTAAAGTTGTCTCTTAATAGGGCAGATCAACACGACGAAGATAAAGTAAGGCGATGGTTAAGCGCTTTGTTACAAGAAAGCTTAAATGACTTTCCGATACATGCGCTGTTTTTAGTATCTGAAAGTGATCAATATGCCCATGATATTTTTCGTGGGTTCCGTAGTAAATTTGAGCAATCAGGAGCTGGATTTCAGCATCTGGTGATCCTAGGGCAGCACGGCATCTCTAAATCTGAATTAGGTTTATTAAGCAGCTTAAAGTTATTACCGGATTGGGTCCCGTGTTTGATCGTATTCGTGGTTGGGGACCCTATTCTGTTAAGAAAAATAAAATTGCCAGCTGGCGCCGGTGAGAGTGAGCCCTACGATGAAACTCCCAGAGCTTGGGATGTTGTTCTTGCAGATGTGGGAACTGAGTCCAAAGTAAGTGATTGGGATGCTACGGAGTTTAGTAACTTTCCCCATGGATCCGTTAAGGAATTGTTAGAGGATGTGCTAGTCAATTTGTAATTAGATTAGCTTAGTTTGCATTACTGATATACTAGGGCAGTATTGAGGGAAGTGCAGGGTTGTTCAGCCTGTCTGAGCGGTAGCTGACAGGCTACGAGTCGGATGTTATAATTTCGATACTACAAGGAGGTGGGTCGATTTGGAAGCAATTGATTATACGGCACCAAAGACACTAGATGAAGCATTAAAAGTAATGGCCGACCATGGAGACCGGGCCCGTGTGCTAGCCGGTGGTACCGACCTACTGGTGCAACTCCGGGGTGGCAGACGTAGCGCAGATATTGTAGTAGATAGCAAATTTGTTCCGGAACTGAATGAATTGTCTTACGATGCCCAGAAGGGTTTGACAATAGGCGCGGCTGTGCCGTGTTGCACAATATACGAAGACCAAGCTGTTGAATCCAACTACCCGGGTCTTACTGACTGTGCATCATTGATTGGTAGCATACAGATTCAAGGGCGAGCTACTATTGGGGGTAACCTTTGTAACGCAGCACCTAGTGCCGACAGCATACCTTCCATTATAGCTTTGGGCGGTGTTGCCAATGTGGTAGGGCCTAAAGGGGCTCGCCAAGTTGCTGCGGAAGATTTTTGTACTGCTCCCGGGCGAAATGTTCTTGAACCTGGAGAGTTATTAGTTTCTATTAGTTTACCCGCACCGCAGGCTCACTCTGGAGCCAATTACCTAAGGTTCATTCCACGTAACGAAATGGATATTGCTGTGGCCGGAGTCGGCAGTTCTGTGATTTTGGACTCATCAGGTCAGAATTTTGTTTCGGGCCGCATCGCGCTGGCTTCAGTAGCACCGACACCCGTTTTCTCTAAGGCAGCCGGAGATAGTTTGGCAGGAAAACCTGTATCAGAGGCTACGATTGATGAAGCAGCTGAGAAAGCTATGGCTGACGCCAAACCCATAACCGATATGAGAGGCACCATCAAGCAGCGGGTGCACTTGGTGGGCGTATTAACCCGACGTACTTTAAACACTGCCGTTAAACGCGCCAGGGGAGAGGAGTAGACATGCCAGGATTAGTCCATGTAGAGACTACAATTAATGGAAACCAGGTTAATTTCCTATGCGAACCTCGTCAGAGTCTGCTGGAGTGCCTCCGAGATGTTCTCGGTATGACTGGTACCAAAGAAGGGTGCAATGATGGTAACTGCGGGGCATGTACAGTTTTATTGGATGGACGTATTGTTACCTCTTGTCTAGTCTTAGGTGTTGAAGCTCAGGGTAAAGAAGTCACAACCATAGAAGGTGTAGCTTCGCCAGAGGGACTGCATCCAGTTCAACAAGCTTTCTTAGAAAATGCTTCTTTACAGTGTGGTATATGCACTCCTGGTTTCATAGTCGCCACTAAAGCATTATTAGATAGAGAGCCCGACGCTGATGAAGGTAGAATACGACATTGGCTAGCCGGTAATCTGTGTAGGTGTACCGGATATGACAAAATAGTCAGAGCGGTATTAGACGCCGAAGAAAAAATGAAATCTTAATGTCCGTATACCCTTGGCTGGGTCAGGTGCAAGGTAACATAGGAGGATAGCTACTATGGTAGCCAATCAGGTGTTGTCAGAAGTTGAGTACAGAGTTGTAGGAAAACGCCCAGTCAGGCCTGACGGCGTTGATAAGGTCACCGGAAGGGCTCAGTATGGTTCAGATTTGCGACTGACCGGTACCTTACAGGCTAAAATACTTAGGAGCCCTCATGCCCATGCGAAGATTAAATCCATTGATACTTCGTTAGCTGAGGCCTATCCAGGCGTTAGAGCCGTTATAACAGGTAAAGATCTGCCTCTATCAGCTAAGTTGGCTAACGCGGCCCCCGGAGAAATCTCCGATTCTGATCGTCAGCGTATGGGGTTTCAAGCTAATAACTTTTTAGCTGGTGATAAGGTTCTTTACAAAGGTCATGCAGTAGCGGCAGTAGCAGCAGTCGACTCTAACTCAGCAGAAGCAGCTCTCGCCTTGATTAAAGTTGAATATGAAGAGCTTCCCCCAGTTATTAACGTTAAGGACGCAATGGGAGAGGGATCAGCATTACTTCATGAGAATCTTCATACTTCGTCTCTGGGTGAAACTTCTGAAAAACCGAGTAACGTGGCCTCTTACATGTTGTTCGAAAAGGGCGATGTTGAGCAAGGGTTTTCTCAATCGGATATAGTGATAGAGCGCGAATATGAGACTGCATCTGTTCACCAAGGGTATATAGAACCCCATACTGCTACGGCTCATTGGAATGCGGATGGTCAGCTAAATATATGGTGTAGCACTCAGGGCTCCTTTGTCGTAAGAGCCACTACATCTGAAGTACTACAATATCCGATATCTAAAATAAAAGTTACCCCGATGGAAATCGGTGGCGGTTTCGGTGGCAAGGTAACTTGCTATCAAGAACCGGTCGTGGCTGTGCTATCAAAAAAGACCGGTCAACCGGTGAAACTGGTAATGTCTCGTACCGAAGTATTTGAAGCTTCGGGTCCAGCGCCGGGTTCTTGGATGAGAGTAAAACTAGGTGCAAACAAGGATGGCAAGCTAATATCGGGGAAAGTCACGTTGGCTTTTGAAGCTGGAGCGTTTCCAGGCTCTCCCGTGTTGCCGGGTAGTACATGTTCATTGGCTTGTTATGATGTCCCGAACGGGCTTAACGAAGCTTATGACGTCGTGGTTAATAAACCAAAGACGGCCGCTTACAGAGCCCCTGGTTCGCCTCAAGCCGCATTCGCAGTTGAATCTGTAGTTGATGAGCTTTGTCAGGAACTCAATATGGATCCGATTGAATTCCGTCTGCTTAATGCTTCAAAAGAAGGTACTCGGAAAGTAGAAGGTCCGGTATTTGGGAAGATTGGTTTAATAGAATGCTTGGAAGCTGCTCGCAATCATGAACATTATAAAACTCCTCTAACTGGCGAAAATCAGGCTCGTGGTATAGCTGCCGGTTTTTGGATGAATCGAGGATTCCATTCCAGCTGCAATATAACTGTGAATCAGGATGGTACGGTTAACTTGACGATGGGTTCGGTTGATATTGGAGGTACTAGAGCTTCAATATCACAGCAGGCTGCAGAGGCTTTGGGTATAGAGTATACGGATGTCAAGCCAACGATAGTTGACACAGATTCCATCGGTTATACGATGGTTACAGGTGGAAGTCGAACCTCTTTTGCAACCGGTTGGGCAGCGATCTTAGCATCGGAAGATGTTAAACAACAGATGAGAGAACGAGCAGCCAAGATTTGGGAAACATCTGTCGATGATATTGAATACAAAGATGGTGTCATATCTCATCAATCAGATCCTGAACTTCAATTTACGTTTGGCGAGCTTGCAAGGCAATTAAACGGCACCGGTGGAACTGTTACGGGTCAAGCGAATGTCGACCCATCTGGCGAAGGTAATTCTTTTGGAGTACATTTGGTAGACGTTGAGGTTGATCGGGATACGGGTAAAACTAAAGTCCTTCGTTATACTGCCATACAAGATGTAGGTAAAGCAGTTCACCCAAGTTATGTTGAAGGTCAGATGCAAGGTGGCGCGGTTCAAGGTATTGGCTGGGCATTGAACGAGGAATACTTCTTTAACGACAATGGCCATATGATGAACTCTAGCTTTCTTGATTATCGTATGCCTACAGCGTTAGATCTCCCTATGATAGATACTGTAATTGTCGAAGTTGCTAATCCGGGACATCCTTATGGGGTTAGGGGAGTTGGAGAGGTTCCTATAGTACCTCCGTTGCCTGCTGTTGCAAGCGCGGTATCGCGAGCGATCGGTGTCAGGATGCAAAAGTTACCGGTGTCACCGGGTAGCATATTAGAAGCGCTTTGGTAGGTATCAGCAGGATTAGGGATTAACCTGCTTGGGAATACGGATGATTGGTTTCAGGTGAAAAAGGGGCGACTATTAGTCGCCCCTTTTTCAAAAGAGTTAGGATATTGTCCTGCTTAAGCGCATTTTAGGAGTCGAGTGAATAATTTGCTTACTGTGTTTGTTCCTACTATGCTTCAAACAATGACTGACGGGGTCAAACAAATTGATATGGAAGCGGATAATGTTAGACAAGTTATTGACCGTTTGGAAACCCTCTATCCAGGAATTAAGGATAGGTTAGTTGAATCTGGTCAAATCAGGTCCAATTTAGCGGTAGCAATTGATGGAGAAGTAGCTAGGATGGGCCTTCTAGAGAAAATCGGTGAAGCTAGAGAAATACATTTTGTGCCGGCCATTGGTGGTGGATCCTAGAGCCAAGCCTTAGAGTTTGTGGTTCGATGATATTCCGTTGACGGTAGCGTTCGGTCAGCATACAATTCCTGCAATGAATTATACAAAGGAAGTGACTGAGGGGTTTATGGTGAAGGGAAGAGTGGGGAATAGGTCGTTTTCTAACAAGGAAATTAACAGGTCCGCGAAAATGAGAGTAGAAGAACCTGTTTCAGCTGGAGGGGTCGTTTACCGAATGGTAGACGGGTCTTTAGAAACTGTGTTATGCGGGAGAATTACATCCCGGGGTGGACCTAATTTAAACGTCTCGGGCTGCTTACAGGAAAATAATGATGTCAGGTGGAGCTTAGCTAAAGGTACGCCGGATCCTGGGGAAAGCCTAGAGGAGACGGCGCTCAGAGAGGTCCGCGAAGAAACCGGATTGGATGTGGAGATTAAGCAACCTATTAAGAGCATTGATTACTGGTTTGCCGACCGAGTCAGCAAAGTTAGGTATCACAAGACCGTTCATTTTTATTTGATGGTGCCTACTGGCGGAGATCCAAGTTTACATGATCCAGAGTTTGATGTTGTGGAATGGTTCCCCTTCAACAAGGCCTTGGAATCTCTTCAATATACTAATGAAGCCGATGTCCTGAGTTGTGCTAAGGACTTAATCCCAGTTAGTGGGGAAGACATCTGATATGGCGCAGTTACAAGGGGTGAGAGTCATCCTACGAGACAAGCAAATCGAAGATTCAGAGCTCGATTATCGATGGCGTTCAGATCCTGAATTAGCAAAATTGGATGCTGCGTATCCGTTGACTATGAACTACGACAGATATGTCAAGATGTTTGAAGACCAATTAAAATACCCCAGTCCTGGATCCCATCATTATGGTATAGAGGTAGCGGGTTCAAAGTTAATCGGCAACTGCATGTATTACGATTTGGACAGTGTCAATAAAGAAGCCGAATTAGGGATAGTCATTGGTGATAGGGAATACTGGAGTGGATCATATGGCTTTGATGCAGTCGTAACATTGCTGGAACATATGTTTGTAGTCAGAGATTTAAAACGTGTCTATCTCCATACTCTAGAATGGAATGACAGAGCACAAAGTTGTTTTTCAAGATGTGGTTTTAACCCAGTGAGAAATGTGAGGCGTATGGGTCATGATTTTATTCTCATGGAAGTGCTGAGAACTGACTGGCAACAAAATGCTAGACAGCTGCTGGACGATAGGTGGCGTTATTTGAGAGAGAAAGGGGGAGAGGAAGTTTTGCCTGAAACTACTGGATCCTCTCCATTTTAGTTATTGACTTAGTAACTAGTGTCGGCTCTAATCTGTAGTTCCTTGTATGTTGTTCTGTGATATCGTGATTGCCTCTCTTAAATTCAAGTCTCCAGTATATATGGCCCTACCTACAACCACTCCCTCCACCCCAGTTTCGATTAGCTGTGTTATGTGTGATAGCGAAGCCACGCCACCGGAAGCTACAATGTGTAATCCAGTTTGCTGGACTAGTAGTTTGGTGGCATCGAAATTTGGTTCAGAAAGGGTCCCGTCTCGACTAATATCTGTATAAAGTAAACGTTTAACCCCTAAATCAGCCATCTGCGTTCCGAGGTCTAAGGCAGGGATAGAAGTTGTTTGTTGCCACCCACGGATAGCAACTAGACCGTCCTTGGCGTCTACGGCGACTATAACAGAGCCAGGTCCCCTTTTTATACAGAGTTGCTCTACCATACTCGGATTTTCTATTGCAGATGTGCCGATTATTATTCTGGCTACCCCTGTGTCGAGCATTCGTTCTGCTGCCTCTGTGCTTCTGATACCACCGCCAACCTGGATGCTGGCTTTACTTTGGGCAACGATTAGCTTGATGCAATTTAGATTAGCTAAGTCGCCGTTCGCGGCACCATTAAGGTCTACCAAATGAATTCGTGAAGCCCCCATTTCCTCCCATTGTCTAGCTACTGATACAGGGTCAGTTGAGTAGATGGTTTCTTGGCCAAAATCCCCTTGATAAAGTCGTACGCAGGCTCCATCTTTGATGTCGATTGCTGGTATTACTTCCATTTTCTTACGCTATTTGAGTATCGGAATGCGTAGTCATGCGACATTACTTGTCCTACCAAACAAAATTGAATTTCAGGTATTCCGTATGGTTATATCTCGGAAATTCTCATATATTTTTAATCCTATCGGCCCACTTTTTTCAGGATGAAATTGAGTGGCAACCAAATTATCCTTTGCATATATACTGCAAAATGTTAGCCCGTAGTGGGTGTTTCCTGCAATCGCCTGTTGGTCTCCGGGTTCAGCATAGTAGCTATGAACAAAATAGAAAAAGCTGTCTTTAGGGATGTCGGTTAAGATCGGATGATTGCTCGAAAATGTAATGTTATTCCAGCCCATATGAGGTACTTTTAGTCCTGTGGGTAGCTTCTTTACGCTGCCAGAAACTATACCCAAACAGGCTGCATTTCCTTCTTCTGTGTTTTCAAGAAGTAATTGTAAACCAAGGCAGATTCCTAAAAATGGCTTTCCAGAATTTGCGAAATCTATCAGTGGATCGATCAGGTCTAAGTGTCTAAGACTGTCCATAGCAGATTGGCCCGATCCTACCCCAGGAAGAACTAAAGCGGCTGCATTTGTTACTTCAACTGGGTCTGATGTAACTATGGACTCCAATCCGACAGCTTCCAATGCTTTGACGACGCTACGTAGGTTACCGGATTGGTAGTCTATTACAGCGATTTTAGGTAGTTTGGGCATGCGATTCTCTGGGTTGTTGCTATTGATGTTTGGGAAATAATTTAGTTAGCTCCGTTCTCCCGTCGCGCGTTCAATAGGCAATTCCCTATCGTGATATCTCGCAAGAACAAACAACAAATCTCCCAGTCTATTTAAATAGTTCACTATGAGGGGATTGGTCAATCCAGATGTTTCCGCTAATGCGACGACTCTTCTTTCTGCAGTTCTGATTAATGTCCTGGACATATCTAACGCTGAAGATCCTGGAGTACCTCCGGGCAATACAAAGACAGTAGGCATTTCGAAGTCTTCTTCCAAGGAATCGATTGTGTTTTCCAAGTCCTCTATCATAGCTTCGGTAACTGGAGTGAAATGCTGCTGGAACAGTTCGTATTTGTCTGGGTCAGTCGCCAGCTCTGCGGCTATGGTGAACAAGTCTCTTTGTAAATCTCGTATTATGTCTTTGACGCGTTGGTCTTCTGTCAGTGACCGGGCCAAACCCATGGCTGATACCGCTTCATCGGTTATACCGTATGCCTCCGTTTGAGGACTATTCTTGGATATCCTTCCCCCGTACAACAGGCTTGTTTCACCTTTGTCTCCGAACTTGGTGTAGACTCGTTTTCGGTATGATGAAGAAGATGATGAGCTCACGGTTTGCTCCCTACTTAGCTGAATAGATCTGGAGTATTACTCGTAATATTCAGACGGTTAGCCGATCGTATTTGGTACTGGCTAATTGTAGCATAGGGGTTGTGGGCGGGCTATACTGGATAATAGTCCATTCGGAGGTATTGATATGGGTTCCGAAATTCGTGTGATTGGCATTGAAGGTATGCCTGAAGCAGTTGAAGGTGATGATCTAGCAGCACAAATTATGGATGCTTGTTCGGTGCAAGGAATCGAGATCGAGAAGGGCGATATATTGGTTGTAACCCAAAAGATTGTATCAAAAGCTGAAGGCCGAGTGGTCCGAATTGATTCTGTAGATCCATCGCCCCTCGCGATATCCATATCAGAGGGTCACCGAAGAGATCCAAGACATACAGAGCTCATTCTTAGGGAGAGCAAACGCATCGTTAGAATGTTGGACGGAGTGATAATTAGCGAAACCCATCATGGATTTAACTGTGCGAATGCTGGAATCGATGCATCTAACATACAGGGGTCTGAAGAGGTATGTTTATTACCTGTAGATCCGGATGCCTCGGCACGAGAAATAGTTAGCACCATTAGGAAAAGGCTAGGAATAACGGTTCCAGTAGTCATTTCAGACACGTTCGGCAGGCCATGGAGAAACGGAGCAGTCAATGTGGCGATTGGTGTGGCGGGTTTAAATCCTATGCTAAGTTACGTTGGAGAGGAAGACTCTTTTGGTAATATGATGTATACCACGACGATTGCCGTTGCTGATGAAATCGCAGCGGCAGCAGAATTGGTTACAGGTAAGGTCCTGGGGATTCCTGTGGCGTTGGTCAAAGGATATAGTTACGAATCTATGGATGATGCTAGTCACGATTCGTTAATCCGATCTCCGGATAAAGATCTGTTCCGGTAATTTTATAGTCCCGAAATACTTATCTCAGAATAGGGATAACTGTTGTGTCAGGCTTCTGTTAAGTTCTTCGGCTTTAAAATTCGAAGCCCCAAAACCTAATAACCTGAATGAACGCTCAGGAAGACTCTCCTTTTTTAATAGAATTAAAGCGGAATCTCTTAATTCCTCTTTCGACCTCGTCGGCAGACTAAATGTTGATTGTCTTGTGAAGGTTGTAAAGTCTGATAATCGTATTTTAACAGTGACAGTTTTACAACTTAGGTTTTTGAATTCTAACTGGTTAGCCACTTTGTCTACGAGCCGGAAAAGGTCCAATTTTAAGTGTTCAAAATTATCTATATCTTCGGAGAAAGTAGTCTCAGCGCTTATGGATTTAGTTGACCGAGTGGTGTGAACGGCATCATCATCTTTCCCCTGAGCTTTGGCACGAATGTCCAATCCGCGTTTACCAAATTGGTTTAAGAACCAATAGTGTTCTTGGGCTGCTAATTGGCCTATCGTATTGATTCCGTCGCCCTTCAAACGATCCATGGTTTTTGGTCCTATTCCCGGGATACGACCAACTGGAAGGGGAGATAGAAAATCAGCTTCGTTGCCAGGCGAGACGATAACTAGGCCGTCGGGTTTTCCTAAGTCGGATGCGATCTTCGAAATTGATTTGGTTGTTCCGATGCCTATGGATATGACTAATCCAGTGTCGCCCTTTATTTTGTTTTTTAAATCTATACCTATTTGCAACGCTTTGTGACCCTGATGGACCGGATCCGTAATGTCCAAATAAGCCTCATCTAAGGACATGGGTTCGACCAAAGGCGTTAGCTCCGAAAATATTTGCATTACGCGTTTAGATAATTCCCTATAACGATCGAATCGTGGAGGCATGATTATGGCATCAGGACATAGTCGTTGTGCTGTAGACATAGGCATGGCTGAGTGGACTCCGTATTTACGGGCTTCATAAGAAGCCGTCGCTACTACCCCGCGTTTCTCAGGTCGTCCGCCGACGAGGACTGGTAGGTTTAGTAGTTCTGGATTATCGAGCTGCTCTACCGCAGCATAGAATGCGTCTAGATCGGCGTGAATTATGTGGCGTTCACTCATGATATTAATATTTGCTACTAAACTAGTATATGTACAGAGGATGTATCTATTGAATGTACCAGTATGAACCAGCGCTGATCAACTACCCAGGCTAGATTTTATGCTATTCTTGGTTTCTTAAAAACCATCTAAAGTCAACGTAACCTGTGGGTTGGGGTAGCGTTAACTGATACTAACCTTAGGAAATATCAACCGAGACATATCGATGATTATTAATTTATATGATTGAAGACGATTACAATTCCTCGGAACGGCAGAATCCCCGCATTTTTTATGGCTGGTGGATGGTGGCCATCACGTCGGCGATGGCATTTTTTGCCAGTGGGGTTTTTTTTCGAGGATTTACGGTTTTTGTACCGGCTATCAGGGATTCTCTCGGGATAAGTCAGGCCCAGACTAACTTGGTGTTTTCTATAGCTCGGGCTGAAGGAGGACTAGAAGGACCCGTAGCTGGATGGCTAATTGACAGGTTTGGAAATAAAAAGTTATTGATACCCGCGTTAATCTGGACGGTAATCGGGTATATTGTTCTCTCGCAATTTGTGGATTCGTTTCTAACTTTTACATTGGTCTACCTGCTTATCGTGTCTCTTGGCAATAGTATAGCTTTTCAACATGCGCTTTTTGCAGGGATAAATCAATGGTTCAATCGAAAACGCGCTCTTGCCATTTCTACGCTAGCGGCGGTTTCTTCTTTGGGGGGGTTGTTTTTAGTCCCGTCGCTTAATTTTGTGATTGCTAGACGGAGTTGGCAAGATGCATCCCTATTATGTGGTGTCGCTTACTTAGTATTTCTGTTGCCTCTAACTATATTCTTCCGTAATCGGCCTGAAGACATGGGTTTGTTGCCGGATGGGGACGTTAGGCCTCCGACACGGGTGGTTTCTGGGGAGGGAGGTTTACAGGAATCTAGAGAACTCCGTGATTATACGGTTAAAGAAGCCTTAAGAACTCAGGCCTACTGGTTATTGTTGGTAGGAGCCGGTCTACGCCAGGTGGCGACTCTTGGAATTTTGGTGAGCATAGTCCCCATTTTAGAGACAAAAGGGGTGAGTAGACAGGAAGCAGCTAATCTAACCGGGTTTATGTTTGGGATAAATTTCGTATCACGATTAATCGTCGGTTATCTAGGGGATAGAATCCCGAAATCTTATTTGTTATCTGCAAGCTTATTGCTCGAAACTGCTGGATTATTTTTTCTGTATTTCGGGGAATGGGCTGGAGTTGGAATCGTATTATTGATGCTTTTTATTTTGTTCCAGGGTTTAGGAGATGGTGCTGGAATTATAGTTTGGGCGGCAATGGGTGAATATTTTGGCAGGGATAGATTTGCTAGCCTACGCGGTTATATAACATTTTCCCACAGCTGGGCTTTAATCGCCTCCCCTGTTTTCGCAGGCTGGGTATTCGATAATTTTGGCAATTATGATCTAGCAATAATACAAGGCGCGATTTGCGCCGGCGTAGCCTGCATATGTTTCGTGGTTATAAGAAAACCGGGTCAACTCACTAAAGAGATTGAAGTTACTGAACAAAGTTGATCTAGTTAGAAATATACGGCTGCATGAGCGAGGATTTGTTTAAAACCATGAAACCACTTATTTTGTGGGATGATGTAAAAATTATGGGGCAATTATGATGGGTAGGTTAGGGGGATAACTCTCCTGTTCCATTTTTATAGCATCCTTTCTTCCAGCAATATCTAAGTGCTCAGGTTGCTCAGATTGACAGTTATCACACCATACAGTCGCGTCCGAAAACATTTGAAGATTGTCTTTCTTCACCGTAAATGTCTCTATGACTTGATTACAGTTCCCGCAGATTCTCATCAATGTTACTTCTGTTATCGGCATACAAATAATCCCTCTTAATTTAAATCGTGGTTTGGACTAGTCTTTTTAGCCATGGCCTAGCCCATGGCTAACGCCCTAACATTTTTGCCACCTCGATATTATATGGCGATGGTATATAACCTTGGTTCAACTTCGTTTTGATCTACGAATAGGACGGGTTAACTCCATTATTTCGCTTATATCAGGTACTTGGTCCATGTTCCAAAGTAAATCCAACAAATGCTCTATTTGAGTATTGGGGAGTATTCCTTCGGACAGTACCCTAAACTTTTCGTTGAGCATTGAATCTGATAAAGGATTTTCTGGCGCTCCCGTGGCATGAAGGACTGTTTCTTCATGGGATGTCCCGTTTTGTAAAGTTATACTGATCTCTGTCGAATCTTCGCCCATCCGTGGATCTATGGTTGCATCAATTTTATCCCGTAGATTTGCTACATCTGGATCGAGTACTCTGCTGTCCGTGTATTGAGCGGGAAACGCAGAGCCATCTATTAAACCAACAGCCATACTATGTTGATAAGAAAACTTACCTTCTAGTCCGACTCTAGGGTTAGGTCTGTTGACGAGTTCAATTACCAACGGGTGTACTTTGGCGCTAATGCTATGTACGTCTCTGTAATCAATGCCCTGATTATTCCTAAACGCGATCATAGCATCTATTAATGGGTGAATAACTACTCCACAGGCGTATGGTTTGAGTCCGTTCATTTGGAGTTCCCATCGTTCTCCGAGGGCGTTTGTTGCTACATTCCAGTCGCATTTATCTGATAAGACTGCACCGAAGCCTCTTCTACCCTCTAAAATGGTTTCAGCAGAAGTGAATCCCCTTTGGGCAAGCAAGGTTGCTAGTAGACCACTTTGGGCAGACCGCCCAGGGTGGAAAGGTTTGGTCATTGATCCAAATACTTCTCTTATCCCTGAGGCTTGGGTACCAGCTATACCCAATGCCGCTATCATCTGGTCTGCGGATAATCCAAGGATCCTACCTGCAGCAATAGCTGAGCCAAATACTCCACATGTACCTGTAATGTGCCAACCTTCATTGTAATGATGAGGGTGTACTGCCATTCCTATACGACAGCATAGCTCCATTCCCAAAATGGAAGCTACGAGGACATCTTTACCGCTAGCTGAAAGGTGTTCACCGATTGACAAAGATGAAGGTAAGGTTGGTGAGGAAGGGTGAATGACGGTTGGGAAATGTGTGTCGTCATAATCTTCGAGATGTCCGAGGTACCCATTCGCCAGCGCAGCATTTTGTATAGTTGTTCTTGCCCGTACACCTGCTATGGAAGACTGTTGTTTTCCTCCTTCCAATTTGAAAACATCTAGCAATATATCGAGAGACGGATCTCGAGAAGCATATAGAGAGACTGCAAGGAAATTTATAAAACAACGTTTCCCTTCATGGATAACGCTTTGGGGTATCTGGTCGGATTCGGAAGAAATACCATAGTTTGCTAGGATTTCTGTGGCTCCCAAGGCAGCACCTCTATTATGTATTTACCGCATTGCCAGGTAGTGGTTGTCCGATTATATCAATATATTTCAAATTGAAATGCCCCGGCCTGTTAATCAACCGGGGCACCTTCTTATCGTAATTTGAATATTGTCTGATTAAGCACTATGCCAAGTATTTACCGTACCATTTGAAAACTTCAGACCAACCTTCTACCGCGGCTTCTTGTCTGTAACTAGGTCGATCTACGGCAAAGAACCCGTGTCCTGCGTTATCATACCTGTGGAATTCATAGACCTTGTTATTACTCTTAAGCAGGGCTTCGGTTGCATCCACATCTGCCGGTGAAGGACGTGCATCCTCATTTCCAAAAAGTCCCAAAATTGGACATTTCATATCTGATGTGTAATCCGCCGGAGCGACGGGTTGTCGTTCGGTCAGTTCATCTCCAGTCGCGGTGACTCCACCACCCCAGCAGTCCACCGCGGCGTCGAAGCCATCCAGTCTACAAGAGACTAGGTAAGTCTGTCGTCCGCCAGAACAGAAGCCAATGACCCCTACTTTACCATTGTGATAAGGAAGAGATCTTAAATAAGCATTAGCTGCTGCGACGTCTCCGAGGGTTCTATCGTCCGGCATTCCGCCGGCTTCCCTTACGCTGGTACTATTATCTACCGCATTGCCTTTCCCCTCCCTGAAGTGGAGGTTTGGGGATATGCAAGCATAACCATGATAGGCAAATTTGCGAGCCATTTCTTTGGATGCCTCATCCCAACCGGGCATGTGGTGTATTAACACTACGCCTGGGAAGGGCCCGGATCCCAACGGTCTTGCCAAGTAGCCGTCTATCTGGTCTCCGTTATGACCGTTGATATGAACTGTTTCTGCAATTAATCCTTCGTAACTCATCTACGGTGATCCTCCTTTGTCCGCTGTTATCTGTAGCAGGTTTTAGGTATGAACTGCTCCTACTACGGCTTCAAGCAGGTTACTACCAGTGTGAATTGGTGTCAAATGATCAATAGTGAGGTTTATAGATAAGTGAAGCGTTAGTTTTACTAGGTGTTGTGGTGTCCTCTTTTGAGAGCTCGGCCAGTTAACACTCCGGTATTTTCTCCATTACGTATTACTACGTTTCCGTTAACTATCACGTAATTGATGCCAACTGGGTAGTGTTTAGGATCGTCTTTAGTCGCATACGTTTTTACAGATTTTGGATCGAAGATCACTATATCTGGCCTGAAGCCATCTCTCAAAAGCCCTCTGTCGGGTAATCCCAAGCGTTGAGCGGGGAAAGATGTCATTTTACGTATTGCCTCTGGTAGCCGCAAATGCTGTTCGGCTCTAACAAACTCGGATAATACGATTGGGAAACAACCATATGTTCTGGGGTTGGGATATTCTCCGAATAAGATAGCATCACTGGCTATCATCCCGTAAGGATGGGCAACAAACGCGGGCAAAGTCTGCGGATTTGTACCTAGTCCGACGGTGGAAATGCTTAAATTCTCATCGAGTAAAAGATCGAACAATGCATCCGCTGGATCTTGCCCTCTGGATTCGGCTATATCAGTAATTAGCCTACCTTCGTATCTTTTGTTATGTTCCTTAGTGAAATTAGTTAACCAATTGTTCTTGAGCCTGGTGGGCGCTATCTCGTTTTTCATACGGGATCGATCGTTTTTATCTCTCAAGGCGGCCATAAGTCGTTCTGGTCCGCCATCTTTGGCCCAATGAGGTAAACCTATAGTTATAGTAGTACCTGAATAAGGATAAGGGTAACAATCGAAGGTCACGTCTATACCTTCGTTTCTGGCGTCTTCCACCAAACCTAGGTAATCTAAGTGACTTCCAAGACCTTGAGCTCCTTGTCGGTAATGTGTCAAGTGAACTGGGATTCCGCTAAAGCGTCCGATTCTAACAGCTTCTTCCCATGGGGCAAGGTGACTTTGGGATAATAAACTTGCCCTAGTGTGAGTGTGATAGATACCTCCTAGATCGTTTGCGGTTTCTGATAAAGAGATTAGTTCTTCTGTACTCGCATAGGCTCCAGGTGGGTAATCCAATCCGGTTGATAAACCCCAGGCTCCCTCTTCCATTGCTTCCCTGACGACTGATTTCATGTTTTCGAGTTCGTTATCTGTTGGTGGTCGGTCATTCCATCCAACTCCCCAGATGCGAACGGGAGAATTACCTAGGATATATGCCATGTTGATGGCAACCTTGTTATCGTATTTGCTCAATAAGTCCGCTACCGTCAACCAATCGGCCGGCATCGGTGGATACCCGTTTAATCCTGAATCTAGCCAGATGTATCGATTCAATTCATCGTGAGTTTTAAAAGGGGCATGAGATATGCCATCTATCCCAACAAGCTCGGTTGTGACGCCCTGACGTATCTTTGGATCGTGATGTGGCTCACCTAATATGGTTAGGCCTGCATGAGAATGGAGGTCAATAAATCCGGGACAGACTACCTGTCCGTTGGCATCAATCGTTTGATGCGCCTCAATGTTTGTTAAACTGCCTCTTTCGATTGTAATCCGTTCGTCTTTTACTAATATACTTCCCTTGAATCCAGGGCTGCCGGTACCGTCTATAATTTCTCCATTTATTATCAATAAATCCAGCATTGATTATCTCCGGAATCTAATGATTCCTAATTAATCTATAGATATTTAGGTTCTACGTATTTGATTAATAACTATTTTGTAACAAGCGACAACATTTGTGAAATTATGACTACAATACCAAAAATCTACCCAATTGGTGTGGTATTTCCGCATAGAAGTATCGCGGGTTGTATTGTCATTAGGTATGTGGGTTTATTCAATAGGTCACTAATAATTAGTATCATATATAGATTTCCGGAAGAAGAACCCAAGACAGGTTAATTGCATCAGAGCTCTGTTAGGTCGTCAATCAACAGATCTTTGGTTGGGATACATAGGTGAGCTGACATGCGATTGTTTTGAAAGTAGATTTTCTTGATTAGTAAAGCTAATATAAACCCATATCATAGTTCAACTCAAATAATATAACGATAAGGGGAGGTTTTATGCCTAAGAGTTACACAATCTGTATAGGTAGTGTGGGCGGCGGCCTATCTTGTAGTCCTGATGGTGGAGACACTTGGAATCGAATTAGAACCCCTCTACCGTCAGAGTGCAATGTTCGAGCACTTCATGTTTATCCGGATGGTTCTAAGAGGGTTTTGGCCGGCACTGATGGCGGTATATTTAAGAGTGAAGATAATGGCAACACTTGGTCACATCTGGAATCTCCCATGGAAAGCATGCAGATTTGGTCTGTAACTACAGATCCTGAGGATCCCGATACGATATTTGCTGGCACGCGTCCCAACGCTTTTAGATCTAAAGACGGTGGGCGATCCTGGGAAGAGTTGTCCATGGGAGTGAACATGAATTGTCCCATCGGAACACCACGTACTACTAACGTCATAGTAGACCCTAGGGATCACAGAACCGTGTGGGCGGGGGTAGAGGTAGATGGTGTCTACAAGAGCCTTGATGGAGGAGATAACTGGATACAGTTACCTGATCTCGGGCCTGATCCATTCCATGGTGACATACACGGCATGGCTATTAGTCCCGGGAGTACGACGTCTGTTTATTGCACCACGCCTTTCGGTATTTCTACCAGTACAGATGAAGGAGAAAGTTGGGAATTACATGAGTTCCCTAAGTTTCACGATGGCGATGCGAGATCCTACTGCAGGGGTATGATAGTTAAGCCAGATGACCCGGATACGTTATTTGTTGGTAACGGTGATTTTATACCCGGAGTAACCGGGGCAATTAGACGTAGTAAGGATGCTGGCAAAACTTGGGACGCGGTTAATCTACCGGTGGAACCTAATTCTGTAGTTTATTGGATGGCTTCTCACCGGGAACTGCCGGATGTCGTTGTTGCTGGAAGTTTGTACGGTTATGTTTATGTTACCGATGACGGTGGTGACAACTGGCAAAAGTTGAAGAAAGAATTCGGAGAGATTCGTAGTGTAGCGGTCACCCCTAACTAGAAATTTTAATCTTATCGGATTAACAGGAGCTCGGTTCTCATTATAGTGGGGCCGAGCTTTCTACATACCATCGGGAGGTTCCATGCCAGCTAGGACTAGCGAACAATATTTACAGGGACTGAGAGAGAATGCAGCCGAGGTTTATTTGGACGGGGAACGGGTGCTGGATGTTACGAATCATCCTTATTTAAAAGGGGGAATTACCAGTATTGGGCAGCTCTTAGATATGCAGCATGAAACTAGCTTAATTGATGAGATGACGTATGTATCTCCTACTAGTGGTGAGAGAGTAGGATTATCTCACATTATGCCTAAAACCCTCGGTGATTTGGAAAAGCGGAGAGTGATGATGACGCATTGGGCACGAGCGAGTTGCGCAATGATGGGTCGAACTCCAGATTTTCTTAATACTGCGATCATGTCTATGGCAGCAGCGAGTGAATATTGTGGACAAAATAGGCCAGAATTTAAAGACAATATTGAACGCTATTATGAACACGTCAGAGAAAACGACTTAGTGTTGACCCATACCTTGGTTAATTTGCAGCGAACTCGAGTTCCAGGAGCAACCCCATTAGAGGACAGGACAGATGTAGCCTTGTCGGTTGTCCAAGAAAAGGATAACGGAATAGTAGTCTCAGGAGCTCGAGTGTTAGCTACTTTAGGTCCTTTAGCGGATGAAATAACCGTGTACCCAGCCCGGACTCATATGATTTCATCCCGTTCTGAAGGTAAATATGCGTTTGGATTTGCAATTCCTTGTAATACACCTGGACTTAAATTTTTATGCAGAGAGAGTTTTGATACGGGTCAATCTCACTTTGATCATCCACTCGGATCTAGGTACGAAGAGATGGATGCTGTAGTGTTTTTTGATGATGTATTGGTACCTTGGGAGCGGGTATTTTTATATGGTGACGTCGATATGTGTAATGATTGGGCTGGTCAAACTCATAGGAATTCGCATACTGGGCATCAAGTTGTTACTAAGAACGTCGTAAAATGTGAATTTATCTTGGGGCTAGCTAATCTGATGGTCGAAACCTTGGGCTCAGGTCAGATATCTCAAGTCCAACAATTGATGGCTGAAATCATAGAGAATCTTGAGATAACTAAAGCTTGCTTAAGATCCTCTGAGGCAGATGCCACTTTAGATGAGTGGGGAATAATGTGTCCATCTTATACTCCGCTTTTGGTGGCTAGAAAACGCTTCATTGAAATGTATCCAAGAATGGCTGAAATATTACATCTGCTGGGTTCGAGTAGTCTTATGGCTCTCCCCTCTGAAGCTGATATGTCCGGCCCTCTGGGGAACTATATTACCCAATATTTGGAGACCGATACCGCTACAGCAGATGAGAGAGTTAGGCTTTTTCGATTAGCTTGGGACACTTGCTGTAGTTCTTTCAGTGCTAGGCAAATCTTATACGAACGTTATTTTGGTGGAGATGCCTTAAGGAATGGAATAATGTTGGATAATATTTATGATAAGGGTCCAATGACAGACTTTGTCAGGGACTTCATTTATCAAGAGTAGATGTGATAATCAGAAAATGCCTCAGATAAGTGCTATTTATACTGCTCCGGTCAAGTCGTTCGCGCTCAACAAACACAGTCGGGTTGCCGTAGGTTATCATGGCATTTCCGAGGATCGCCGTTTTTATGTCATTGATGGTAATGGACAATTATTAACTCAACGTGAGAAAGGGGAGTTAACTCAAATATTAGCTAATTACGAAGAAGATGGGAATCGGCTGACTTTGGAATTCCCTGACGGTAATAAAGTCTCTAGTGAAATAATCAGAGGTACAGAAATCGTTACTCGGATCTGGGGTCGGCAGGTTAAGGGACAGGAATTAGAAGGGGATTGGGCTCACCATCTGTCAGGGTTTTGTGGAGAGCAAGTTAGATTAGTTGCATCAGATAAACCTGGTCAATTATATGATGAATATCCCGTGTCATTGCTTTCCTCGGCTTCTTTGGCATTATTACAAAAAGAATCTGGATGGTCTGGTAGTTTTGATGAACTTCGGTTTAGACCAACACTTTTAATAGATGATTGTGAAGCACATGAAGAAGATTCCTGGGTGGGCAAAACCATAGGTATTGGAGACAACCTCAAGATAGCTGTTATAAGTCGAGATCCTAGATGTGCTATCATCACTCATGATCCCATCACCGGAGTTCCTGATAACGATACTTTATCTTTTATCAGGGCTTATAGAAGGAATCCTGGGCCTACATATTTTGGTGTATACGGTGAAGTAGTCCAATCAGGGTCGGTTTCAGTTGGAACTGATGTCATCTTATTGTGACCAGGTGCCTTGTTCTGGGTCCAGACCAGGAATAATAATAAATCGGAGGTATAGCTGACTATGAAATTAGTATTTTTTGACGACTTCAAATTAGGAGTGATTAAAGATAGTCAAGTGGTTGATGTTAGAGCTGCAGTTTCAGGTATAACTCATTCGTCTCCACAAGACCTAATTAATAAAATAATTGCTGATTTTGATAAATACCGTGGTGATATCCAGACCGCTGCCGACAGTGGGTCAGGAGTGTCAGTTGATCAAGTTCGGTTGAGATCTCCTATGCCTAAACCAAGTAACATAGTTTGTATGGCAGTTAACTATATGGAAGACGGAACTCGATCTGAACCTGCGCCCATAAACGCATTTCATAAATCTCCTAACTCTGTTATTGGGAATGGGGATACCATGGTTTTGCCCGATGCGCCTGCGACGATATTCGAAGGTGAAGCTGAGATGGCCTTAATTATTGGTAAGCACGCCTCGAAGGTTAAACCTGAAAATGCTTACGAACATATATTTGGCTATATGGGGTTTATCGATGGTTCTGCCAGGGGATTACCACCAGCTGGTAATACTTTTTATCAAATGAAATCTAGGGATACTTTTGCGCCGATGGGGCCGTGGTTGGTTACTGCTGATGAGATTGACGACCCCTTGAATTTGTCAGTTAAACTTTGGGTAAATGAGGAATTAAAACAAAACTACAATACTAGTGATATGGCACATAAGATTCCCAGAATTATAGAATGGGTTAGCTCCATACATGACTTGGAACCCGGGGACGTGGTAGCAACGGGTACAAACCACAGAGGGCTGAGTGCTTTTCAAGATGGTGATAGAGTAAATCTGGAAGTTCAAGGTCTGGGTAACTTAAATTTTGGCGTACGTGACGATCTAAAACGGACCTGGGCGAGGACTACTAGATTGGAAATGGCCGAGCAAGGGAAAGAAGGGACTACTCCTCAATTATCGGGCAAGTATTCTGGTTCATAAAGCTATAAGCTGTCCCGAATACTGAACTCTGCGGTTTTAATAACGCCTATCCAATTGCAATTGGATAGGCGTTATTAACGATTTTCAGTAGTTGCTTATTTCTCTTTGGAGTTAATTGACTAATGCGGGAGCAAGGCCACAGAACTCCGGGTCTGTCTTTATGGCTCGGAAGAACTCAGTCTGTTGATCGACCCAACGCATAGCGTCCAAAGAAGTACGAGAGATTGCCAACTCTTCTTCTCGGTTTGGATGAGGCCCGAAAATAGACCAAAAGAGAGCATTACTGTTGTGTTGGATTCTGTAACCTCGATAATAAATTCTTTTTCCTTCGGTGAGAGTTTGTAACATGATCGATTTTCTCCTGAATATTTATGGAATATCCTCCCATCACCTGTACCGGAGTTGTATGAGTTTTTCTGTAATCCCACGTATGATCAACTACGGTTTCCCTGAAACAAATGTTCTAATATACCAATCTAAGAGTCAATTGCGCGGTGTCAGTGAATATTGATACAGTTAGCAATGCAACCTAATTTTGAGGGGGGATTATGGCACGTACTCCTGTGGTTACTAGAGAGAGTGTCCCTGAGTCGGATCGATCAATATTTGACGATATAGTTCGCGAGCGTGGGGGAATTCCAACTGAAGGGCCTGGGTCCGTCATGTTAAATGCCCCACAAGTGGCTAGACGAGCTTTAGATTTGGCCGCTTTTCTGAGAGGTCAGACGTCGTTGGAACCGAGAATTCGTGAATTGGCTATGTTGTTAGCCGCGAGGGAAAACGATTGCCAATACATATGGAATGCTCATGCCCCGCCAGCTAGGGCAGCCGGACTAAAGGATGAGATCGTTGACGGTCTGCGGGACAACTCTGATTTAATGGGGTTATCACCGGATGAATCTGCGGTCGTTAATTATGGTAGAGAGTTCTTTAGAACCCATCGAGTAAGTCAACAGAATTTTGACACAGCATTGAAACTATTCGGAAGGAATGGCTTAACAGAGTTGACGACCTTGCTAGGCTGTTACGCTATGTTAGCTTTCAATGTTAATGCTTTTGGGGCTGAGTTACCCGATGATCATGTGGAGCTAGAGTTGCCTGTGTAATCTCCGGATATCGGACCCCAGCAGGTTTAGATAAAACTAAGATTTAATCGATTCGATAAATTCTGTAAGGTCCAGGGTTTCCTGTGTGGAGGTACTCATATCACGGATTACTACTTCTCCACGGGAAATCTCGTCGTCACCTAGTATGGCTACGAATGGGATCCCAAGAGCATTGGCTTGCCTCATCTGGCCTCTTAAGGCCCGTTGGCCGCTGCTGAGGATTGCTCCGACTCCTTCTAGCCGGATCCTGGAGGCAAGAGATAACGCATGACTCCTAGCATTATCTCCTACATTTGCAACAAGGTAGCTAGGCGATGGTTCTGCTGGGATATCCACTCCGGATTCCTTGAGATTAAGGGTCAATCGCTCCATTCCTGATCCGAAGCCGATGCCAGGAGTGGGGTTCCCACCTAACTGTTCGATTAGTTTGTCATATCGACCGCCGCCGCATATTGTCGATTGCCCACCCGAGTTCTTGGGTTGAATTTCAAATACCGTTCGGGTGTAATAATCCAGCCCTCTTACCAAACGGTGATCTATCTGATATTTGAGCCCCATTATTTCAATATGGCTTATTAATTGATCCCAGTGTATTTGACATCCGTCACAAAGATGATCAATGGATTTAGGAGCCGTCTCTCCTAACACTCTGCAGGTCTCTATTTTGCAATCCAGCAACCTTAGAGGATTACGCTCCAGCCTACCCTGACAATCTGAGCAGAGGGATTCTGTGTGGTTGAGGTAGTAATTTTTAAGTTCCTGTATATAGTTGGGACGGCATTCGGAATCACCAATGCTGTTAATAAATAGGTCAATTTCGGTCAATCCTAGGGATGCCATAAATTGGCATGCTAATTCAATCACCTCTGCATCTACTGATGGATCGGCGTCCCCTAAAACTTCTAGGCCAAATTGATGATGTTCTCTGTAGCGTCCTGCTTGTGGTCGTTCATATCGAAATACAGGGCAAAAGTAATACATTCGTACTGGCTGCGGAAGGTTGTGCATTCCGTGCTCTAAATAGGCTCTGCACACAGGAGCTGTCCCTTCTGGTCTGAGAGTTAATTTATCGTTACCCCTGTCTTCGAACGTATACATTTCCTTTTCTACGATGTCCGTGCCTTCGCCTACTGATCTAACAAATAAGTTTGCATCTTCAAAGGTTGGGCTATCGATTCTTCCGAACCCGTAGCGCCTGGTGAGTTGAACGGCTTTACTCTCAATATACCGCCAATATTTTTGGTCTTCAGGTAGTAAATCGGTGGTTCCCCGAGGGGCTTGAAATGAGGTCACAATAATTCTCTACGTTTAATTAAATTAGGTTAATCTATGGTGATTGGCTTTTAAACTAGCCCTTCTGACTCCATACTCCGGAGCTCGTCTACACTTATTCCTCCAATGCTGCATAAGATCTCTTGGTTATTTGCACCAAGGAGCGGAGGAGAGTTTGATGGCGAATCTTCTGTATCGACGAGCCTAATTGGAGTATTGACTGTTCTGAACGGTCCTCCCATGGTATCACCGCTATCTAAAAACATTTTTCTAGTTTCCAAATGTGGACAATCGTCCAAGTCAGCTACGTTTTGTACGATTCCCATGGAAAAACCGCATCCCAGTAGCAGTTTGTTAAGCTCTTGTTTTGGTATGTGTTGAGACCATTCCTCGATCGCCGGTACTATGTTGTTGAAATAAAAATCTCCTGCGATGTTTAGTCCCAGGTAACGAGTGTCACTGATTAATTCGTCTCTCCCTACCAGCTTCCAAAGAGCCGTCCATTTTTCGGGAGCATCTCCTGCTCCTGCAAGAACCACATAGCCGTCCATTGCTTTCAATGCTAACTGGGCGCTAAACATATTCTCTCTGGCCCTAGTTGTTATCTGACCACTTTGTTGGTAGAGCGGCATACTGCTGGTCGTATGAGCCACCATGCAATCATACATAGCCATGTCCACGTGTTGCCCACTCCCGGTCTTACGTTTGGATTCTAAGGCCATCATTATCCCTAGAGCAGTCCAGACACCAGGCACGGAGTCTCCAATGTTATCGCCTACCATTTGTGGAGCGCTGCCGGGAGGTCCGGTCATTTCCATCCAGCCCCCCATCCCTTGTACGCAGGGATTATTTGCTGGCCAATCCGAATACGGTCCTCTTAGCCCCTCTCCGTCCCCGTATCCAGTTATTGTTGCATATACAAGCCCAGGATTAATTTCACTGAGCCTATCCCATCCGAAACCTAAACGGCGCATAGCACCGGGCCCCCAGTTATCTAACAAGACATCCGAAACTTTGAGCATTTTTTCGAATGCCTCTTTACATCGTGGGTTTCGTAAATCAATTGTCACACTTTTCTTATTTCTATTGACTCCTAAATACCTTGCACTGACCTTTTCCCCGTCTGTGCCATTTACGAAAGGTGTGTTGCTTCTGGCCCTATCGCCTGCTCCAGGACGCTCAATTTTTATGACTTCAGCTCCCATATCTGCCAAAATCATGGCGCAATACGGTCCCGCTACGATGTGAGTGGCATCCAGTACTCGAAGACCTTCCAGAGGCAATGGTAACTGAGAATTATTGGTAGTCATGTTTTTCTCCTGGGTTGACCTGAGGTGGACAGTACGGAATCTACTATAAAACATTATCTGTAAGCTGAAAACCCAGAGTCTTTTAAGTCGTTATGCTATACTCGCATCGAAGTTTATACCATCTGTCATATGACTATCCGCGGATTGTCCAGTATCTAACCATCGCTTTGAATTAGTGGGTTAAGTTTATCGTTAAATGGACGTAAATAATGGATATACTGCATTTTGATACGAATCCTTTTGGCGGAGCAGTTATAGTTCCCCAATCATTGCCAGAGGACCCGGATGAGTTTGGTTCTAGATTAACTTATTCTTTGCAGACATGGGGATCTGACGGTCTTAAAGCTGTGTGGCTTCAAATACCTAAAGATTTGTCAAAATTGATACCCATTGCAATCGACGCTGGCTTTGATTTTCACCACACTTCAGATGAGTATTTGATGCTGACCCATCAGTTGATACCAGGGGCTCATCTTCCTCCATTTGCAACCCATTACATAGGCGTGGGTGGTGTGGTACTGAACGAAGATAAAGAACTTCTCGTAGTATGTGAAAGATATCGTCGTCCTGGGCAAGCGCCGTTTTATAAATTGCCAGGTGGTGCACTTCAGGCAGGAGAACATCTAGTAGATGCTATAGTCAGGGAGGTATTAGAAGAGACAGGCGTTGAAACCAAATTTGAATCCCTAGTATGCTTCCGTCATTGGCATGGTTATAGGTACGGGAAATCCGATATATATTTTGTTTGCAGATTGGCACCTTTAAGCAGGGAAATTACAATGCAAATAGAAGAGATTGAAGAATGTATTTGGATGCCGGCCAGTCAATTTCTGGGCTCGCCGGATATCAGCGAATTCAATAAAAGCATTGTCAGGGCAGCGTTAGAAAGCCCTGGGATAGTCAATTCCTGGATCGAAGGTGTTGGAGATCCCGAGACTAGAGAGTTCTTTATGCCAGGCAACATCGAGTAGAGCCATCATCAAGTCTGGCAAGGTTTGGTCGAAAACCGTCGGAGGTGGCGAGTCACGACCGCCTTCCAAAACAACATGATCTAGTCTGGGCGTTTTAAATATGGTTTGTATGATTAGCTCAGCCTATTGAAGAAATTAAGGAAAGACAGATTTAAGATATGTGATTCCTAGAGATATTTATGTTCTAACTGTTCTCTTTCGTATTTAATGGAAAAGGAGTGACTTATGGCTACTAATAAAATACCAAGTGAACAAGAGGTTATAGGCTGGATGGATTCCTTGAGCAACTGGGGCCGCTGGGGCTCTGATGACCAATTGGGGACTCTTAATCTGATTACGGACGCTAAACGGGTGGAAGCAGCTAATCTGGTTAAAGAAGGGATCAGTGTGACTTGTTCTCGTTTGGTGGTACCTGAGTTAGCACCCGATGTGACTACTATTCCGCCCTTACATTATATGATTCGAGCTGGCGATACTGTCCCTGCCCAAGGTGGTGGTGGTACATCAGATTTCATCGGTTTTTCTTATCACGGCCTGACCATAACTCATCTTGATGCACTTTGCCATCAGACATGGGACGGGAAATTGTATAACGGCAAAGATGCATCGGCTGTTGGGAGTGAGGAAAAGGCCACTGTGCTCAATATTGATCAAGCACAAAATGGCATCATCACTAGGGGAGTGATGTTAGATATCGCCAAATCAAGGGGAGTGGATTGGTTAGAGGCGGGTGAGGGAGTTTTTACGGAGGATTTGGAAGCTGCCGAGAAGGCTCAAGGAGTTGAACTGGGGCCAGGGGATGCGCTAATTTTGCGCCTGGGTTGGTATAAGCGCCGTATGGAAGTTGGTCCTCCAGAATCAGGCCGTCCCGGTTTGCATGCAGAGACGCTTCCCTGGCTAAAAGAACGGGGTATATCGGTTGTAGCCGGCGATGCTTCTCAAGACGTAGATCCGAGTGGATATCCGAATATCGGACTACCGGTACATCGGGTAGGTATAGTTGGAATGGGTTTGTGGCTTATTGATGCGGGAAATTGTGAAGAGCTAGCTTCTGTCTGCCAACGCCTAAATCGGTATGAATTTATGTTCATTGTTGCTCCCATAAGGTTCAAGAATGCGACGGGTTCTCCTACCAATCCTCTAGCTGTATTTTGATAATTTAGTCTTTCATTCAATATAGGAGGTCGCATAGATGCTTCCGGTTAAGAAAAGATTCAGAGATGTTTTATCCTCGGACAAATGTTCGCTGGCGGCAAATATTTTCGATCCATTATCGGCACGGATAGCAGATATTCTCGGTTACCAAGTTTGCGTTTTATCAGGCTCGGTCGGTAAGGTGGCAAATTTGGGTGTACCGGATATCGTCCTTTCTAATATGTCTGATGTGGTGGATCATTGCAGGCGTATCACAAGAATGACTGACGTGAGCCTCATGGTTGATGCAGAGGATGGTTTTGGAAATGCCGTAAATGTCGCACGGACCGTTCGGGATTTGGAGAATGCAGGGGTTTGTGGTATCGAAATTGAAGATAACGTAGTCCCAAGAGAATTTAATGTCTCTAATCCGGGGTTAGTATCAACTGAAGAGCAAGTTGGGAAATTACGAGCTGCCGTTGCAGCCAAAAGAGATCCCGATACTGTGATAATAGCCCGTACAAGTGCTTTATCCGAGGTTCCGTTGGATGAGGCATTGAACAGGATTAAGGCATATTCTGATACCGGCGCTGAAGCCTTAATGTTGGTCGGAGCGAAAAGGGGTAAAGAAGATATCAGTGCTGTGCACAATGTTACCTCGTTACCGATATGCGTTTTAAGTCCCCCAACTGATACCCGAGATGATAATGACTTTCTGGATGCGAATGGAGTTAGGATACTGATGCTCGGCAATCCAACGTTCGCAGTGGCTGTTCAGGCAATTTACGACAGCTTGGCTGCCTTGAATAACGGCATTAAACAAGAGGAATTGACGGATCGCATGGCATCATCTGAGCTTTTGAGGGAAGTAAATAAAACGGATGAATATTTGGATTGGCAGTTAGAATATCGCAATCCCTAACCAGACACGTAGGGTTTCTGGCGATAGAAACTTGCCACTGCTATACTATTGTTGATTCGTAGACAAGCGGGTCGTCGGTTACTGAGTCAGTTAGATTTTAGTTATTGAGGAGTATTCTACATGCTATACGAGCTCAGGGTTTATGAAACAATGCCTGGTAAATTGCCGGCTTTGAACGATAGATTTGCGAATCATACGACGGGATTTTTTAAAGATCACGGTATTGGTATGCTTGGATTTTGGACCGATGAAATAGGTGATAGTAACAAGTTAACCTATATTTTGGATTTCGAAAGTATGTCAGATCGAGATGAAAAATGGTCCGCATTTAATGCTGACCGACGATGGCAAGAGGTCAGGGCCGAGACTGAACAGGATGGGCCGATAGTGGGCAGGGTATTAAATTCTTTTTTGAACTTGACCCCATATTCACCTGTCCCTTCGATATCGTCTAATGTGCAAGAACTGAGAACCTATGAGGCAGTACCTGGAAAGCTGCCTGCTTTGAATGATAGGTTTGCAAATCATACTAACTCGCTGTTTCAAAAGCACGGGATAGACGTAGTCGGCTATTGGACAGAAGTAGTTGGTACCAGTAATGAGCTAATCTATATGCTGGGATATGATGGTCTAGCGGATCGGGAAGAAAAGTGGGCGAATTTTCAAAACGATCCGGATTGGATTAAAGCTCGCACCGCATCCGAGGTTGATGGCCCCTTGAACAGAAGGGCCCATAACCAAATTATTCGTCGTACTGCCTATTCCCCCGAATAGATTGGAGTTTTTAGCATAAATTCCCAGAATAGAAGTCGATAGCGTGCGAGTTTAGTCGGGTAAACTTGTCGGTGGCCATTGGTTAGCATAAAGCGAACGACATGCCCCTATACCAGGAGCAGTTTGTAAAGCCATTAAATGTGTTTGGGACAATTCTTAAATTAGATTTATATTCTGATTATTTACTTACACGTTACTCTAAACTGAATTGTTTTTGATCGCCATTAGAAAACCATTTCTAATGCTTCAGTCCTCAGAGTATCCAAATTGGTTCAGGATAAAAGTGTATTCTTCTGCGACCTCTTTTAGACGTTCGAAACGTCCAGAAGCCCCGGCATGGCCGGAGTCCATGTGGATTTTTAGTAGCAAAAGATTATTATCAGTTTTGTTGTGTCTTAGTGATGCAGCCCATTTAGTTGGCTCCCAGTATGTTACTCGTGGGTCGCTGATTCCCCCCGTAATAAACATTGAGGGGTAATCTTGTTGCAGGATGTTGTCGTAAGGTGAATAAGATTTGATGTAATTGTAGTATTCATGTTGATTAGGATTTCCCCATTCGTTATATTCCATTGTCGTAAGTGGCAAAGTATCATCGAGCATAGTGGTTAAAACATCTACGAAAGGTACATGTGCCACTATAGAACGAAAGAGGTCAGGCCTCATATTGGCAATTGCCCCCATTAGCATCCCTCCAGCGCTACCACCTACTGCTACGATCTGGCCTGCCTGAGTATACTTTTCTTGTATCAGATATTCCGCACACTGGATAAAATCGGTGAAAGTATTTTTTTTGTTCAGCAATTTACCTTCTTGATACCAGTCCCATCCTAAGTCCATGCCTCCTCTAGGATGAGCGATAGCGAATATGAATCCTCGGTCTACTAATGACAATCTGCTCGAACCGAAGTCTGATTCCATTATTATGCCGTATGATCCGTACCCATATAAATATAAAGGTGCAGAACCATCGAGAGGTGTATCTTTTCGAAATAGGAGTGATATCGGTATTAGAGTGCCGTCCTCCGCTGGTGCCAAGACCCTCTTGCTGGCGTAAAGATTTGAATCGAATCCAGCCAATACTTCGGTTTGTTTTTTGAGTTCTCGGCTGTTGTTAGCCATGTCATAATCAAAAATAGTTGATGGTGTAGTTAAGGATGCATAGCTGAATCGTAAAACCGAAGTATTCCACTCGCGTCCCTGTTGCGGACGGACATTATAATCTTCTTCGTCAAAATAAATACTCTGATTAGTTCCTGAGTCAAGATGTATCACCTCTAATTTGGGTAGGCCTTTATCCCGGATAGAAACTACTAAATAATCTTGAAAAAGTAATATAGTTTGAATAATACGTCCGGGTTGGTAATGGTAGAAATCTGTCCAGTTTTCTTTTAAAGGATTTGCGATGGGGGTTTGAGATATCTTGAAATCTTTAGCGCCATCTCCGTTATTCCGGATCATAAAATGTTCACCGTGATCCTCGACATCGTACTCAAAATCCTCCTGTCGTGGTTGAATCAGAGTTAGAGAATTATTTGGTTGATTGGCATCTAAAAAATGCCATTCGGTTATGTTATTACCCCCGGAAATTACGTAGATAAATCTGCTGCTGGCGGACTTAGTTAAGCCTACAAAGAACCTTGGATCGGTCTCTTGATATATCAAAACATCACTTGAAAAGTCTGTTCCGATCAGGTGTCGATGAATCTTTACAGGCCGGTGATGTTCGTCTAATGAATCATAAAAAATTGTACGACTGTCGTTGGCCCATTCAAGAGAATAATATGAATTGGGTATAGAGTCATCTAGCATGAATCCGGTTTCTAGGTCTTTTATCCTGATTGTATATTCTTCAGACCCGGTATAATCGACTGAAAAGGCGAGCAATTTGTGATCAGGACTGTTTTCTACTGAACCTATTTGGGTATAGTCTTGATTTTCTGCCAATTGGTTGACGTCCAGCAGAATCTCTTCTGGTTTGTCTAGAGATAGATATTTCCGGCAAAAAATAGGATATTGGGTACCCTCTTCGAATTTAGTGTAATACCAATAATCGCCTTCTTTCGAAGGCACTGTCGAATCATCTTCCTTGATACGAGCTCGCATTTCGGTGAAGAGCCGTTCTCGCTGTTCTGCCCAAGGTTCGAAAATGTGCTCAGTAAAGGAGTTTTCAGAATTTAGGTATTCCAGAGTGTCAGGGTCCTCCATATTCTGGATCCAGTACCAAGGGTCAATTCGAATATCTCCGTGGGCCGTCAGCTCTTGTTGCTTTTGAGGGGCAATCGGCGGTGAGTCTTGCATCTAGAGAACCTCTTGAAATGTTATATAAATATGTGGAAGGTGGGTCAGCCCTAGAACATACTGATCTTGGCAAGTGGGGCACGATTAATGGAGAGCCCATACTTTTTCAGGCGGACAATTCTTGTTTGACCCACGTCGTAGCTAACCATATAATGGGCTAACTAGGGCATTAATAATATCAGATTAAAACTGCTCTAAGGGGTCCACCGTTAGCAAATAACCGCAAAAGCGGAACTGGGAGTGGTAATGGTAGAACAGCAAGCCGCGATATTAAGTCCTGAGGGTTTAATCGAGGAATTTAAGAAAAATGGAGTAAGCCACGTAGTAACTATCCCCGACAGTGAAACAAACTACCTTTACGAACTTATGAAGGAACAAGACTGGTTAGAGGTAGTTCCTGCTTCTCGAGAGGGAGAAACTTTCGCTATTGCCCTCGGTTTGATTATAGGTGGTAAGAAGCCTGTATGTCTGATTCAGAACACCGGTATGTTGGAATCAGGTGATTCGATAAGAGGAATGGCATTAGATTCCGGATTTCCTTTAGTCATGGTAATTGGTTACAGGGGATGGAATAGACATGGTGTAATATCTGATTCTATTGCCAGGTATACCGAGCCCTTTTTAAATGCTATGAGGGTTAACTATTACTTGGTGGAAACCAATGAAGATGCGGATCGAATATCTGTGGCCTTTGAAGAAGCCAAGAAAACGAACCGTCCAGTTGCGATTTTGGTGGGTGATGAGTATCACGGCTTTAATCGAGTATAAAATCACTAGACTAAATCAAATAGTAGATAAAATCTGAGAATTCCATTTGCTAGGAGTGCTTCAATGATTCGTGTAGAAGATGTTTTTCGGACTTTTAAAGAGAAACGAGGGGACTCGATTGTGATACCAACAGGTACTTCGGGTCGGCATTGGGGAGATTACACCGACAATGACAAGAGAGACATGAATCTCGGCGGTGCAATGGGTCAAACTACTTCGGCCGCACTCGGTTTGGCACTGTCGCTACCTGATGAAAAAGTAGTTCTGTTTGATTCAGAAGGGGCTCTGCTGATGAACCTCGGGATCGTCGCAACCATAGCTGGTAAGAAACCCCAGAACTTCTTTCATTTCCTGTTGGATAATGAGTGTTACGCTACCACAGGTGGTCAGCCAGTTCCTAATGCTGAAGAGATAAACTACGCAGGGATGGCTAAAGAGGCAGGTTACGCTGCTGCCTATTCTTTCGAAGACCTTGAAGATTTTGCGACCAACATCGATCAAATAATGGATGAAACTGGTCCGGTAGTTATAGCTATAAAGGTTGTTCCATTGGTTGAGAATGAACCAATAGGTAGACGGGAACGTCGACCTCAAAAGAGTAGAGCTCAAAGTATTACTGATCTACAAGGTGAACTTGGTATCAAAGTCGCATAATTCTCGTAACAACTAATGTTGGCATGTTTGTCTACCCTAGGTATTTAAGGCCAAAATAGACGAACGTAACGAGTGGTTCGAGGCATGAGTCAGGTAGGTCTGCGGTAGAATTCCGGGGTAATATTTGATCTGTCTCGAACCGGCTAGTAATTAGATCATAATTCAGTTAGAACATTAAGAGAGGTTCTGATATGCCGCTATATGAATATCATTGCCCATCCTGCAATAATAAATTCGAAAAACTTCAGCCAATGAGCTCCACAGGAGCAGAGTGTCCTTCTTGCGAGCAGCCAGCTAAACGAGCTATATCTGTTTTCGCGTCGATAAGTAGTGGAGGTCCTGCCTCAGACATGGGATTCAATACCATGCCGCCTCCTATGGGTGGCGGTGGATGCTGTGGTGGCGGATGCTGCGCTAGTCACTGATGACAGCTGGTAGTCTATTTAAATACTGGACTTCTCTGTGAGACTCTTTCGCTAGCTTTTATTTGGTCTATTATTCGAGACATTGGCAACAACTTGTACGCCAGTCGAGGCTACTGTTGCAATAGTCGATATGACAATAGATATGAGCCCTATTTTTATAGTTGTGTCAAACCAGAACCCGAATGGGAAAAGCATTATCAAGTAATCTGTTCTCGGATCCAATATCCAAAGATCGTTACTGAAGCTGATCTCGTGGAATGTAACAAATACTTTATCGAATCCGGTTAAGGATAAAAAGCCTAGGGACAGCACCGATAAGATAGTCAAATAACCGCCATAGGCGATAATTAATGGTCTCGTGTAAAAAGGCCAAGTCGGGCCTGAAATACGACTCCAGATAATCGTCCCTACGATATAAATTCCTGAGATCATCATCAAGCTGTAAACTAGGTGAATTAGTTTTTTTACATCTCGCATATGAGTTGCTTCTCGGTCATTGAACAGAATGCGCTCGTCCCCAAAGATTTTTGTTTTCACGAATAGGGGTTCGTCCGTAGAGTTAAAATATCTCTGTATTTGTCTGCTCACGTCCGTTAGGTTGTCTGATGATATGCCTGTTTTTGTGGAAATGTGATATTTATCAAATCCCTTCTGGTATAAACCTATATCGTTAATAGCCCAGGTCACAGCACCAGATAATATTAAGATGGGAATACAAACTATAAATAAGGTGACGTGACATTTCACTACGATAACTTTTAACAGTGCTGTCCAAGATGCTATTGCACTCAATGTTCTGTCCTTGTTTGGAAAACCACATTGGATTTATAATTTTAATATGCTAGACAAAAACCCTCTGAATTATGACCTTGAGAAGTTCGATACATTAATAAAGATTGTTGAAGCTCTCCGTGCTCCGGGCGGATGCCCATGGGACATAGACCAAACTCATGGTTCTCTTAAGCGTCATTTGCTTGAAGAGTGCTACGAGGTGCTAGAAGCTATCGACAATGAGGATCCTGCAGCACTCAAGGAGGAACTTGGCGATATCTTAGTGCAAATTGCTTTTCATGCTGATATAGCAAGAGAACATCGATCATTCACGATATCTGATTTGCTGGTAGAAGTAAATCAAAAGTTAATCAGGCGACACCCCCACGTTTTCGACGATGTAAAGTTAGAAAAAGCGGAAGAAGTTGAACTGCAATGGGAACAACTTAAGGCGCGGGAACGGGAAGCAAAGGGTATAACTAAATCTCCGGTTGAGGGTATCCCGAAGGATTTGCCGGCTCTCGTCTATTCGCAATTAATGCAAGATAGGGCGTCCAAATCTGGATTTGAATGGGAAGATATAAACGGCGTATTGAGTAAGATAGAAGAGGAATGCAAAGAGTTAACTGAAGCAGTAACGGAGCAAGAGAGTATTCACGAAATTGGAGATTTACTGTTGGTGATGGTGAATCTGTGTCGTTGGATGAACGTACAAGCGGAGGATGCACTCCGTCAGGCTAATGCCAGATTCTCTGATAGGTACATGCGAATGGAAAAACTTGCATTGGATAGTGGAAAGACTTTCTCAGATCTCCCACTGTCAGATAAAGAAGAGTTATGGCAACAAGCGAAGATGCTAGAAAAATAGCATAAGCAGGCATATTTTAGAATTTATATTCAGCAGTAATGAATCCGGTATAAAGCTATTCTACCGATCGCCTAAAATGTGGCCAGGGTCTAAATAATATATCCCGCCTGAGGTTAATTGATTAATCCCATTTGCGAGGATGTTCATGCTCGTTGATTCTCGACCCATCATACGTGCGGAAAAAGTCTTTTTTGGTCGGATCCATTTCGGTGTGGGCTTAGATTCACCAAGCTCAGCTGCGATTTCTATAGATCGTTGGAAATCTGCTAACACGTCCACAAGTCCTGTTTCATATCCTTTTTGGGCTGTATACAATTCTCCTGTAGCAAGAGCAAGGACTTGGTCTCGGTTCATATTTCTCCCATCCGATACGACTTTTACGAACGTCTCATACATCTCGTTAAGGAGAGACTGAAATTTATCGCTCTCTTCATCGGTTGGAGAACGCCAAAACCCGCTCATGTCTTTTAAATACCCTTCTTTAAATACTGAAATTTCTACTCCTACCTTATTTAATAGTTGTTCAATAATCGGGCGTATATGTATGACTCCTATTGATCCGACCAACGCCGTGGGTAATGACACTATCTGGTTCGCAGCGCAGCCTAGATAATATCCTCCGGATGCTCCTAGTCCTCTTATATATGCAACAACAGGTTTGGAGGCGGAAACTCTTTTTATACTGTGATACAGGAGATCTGATCCGGTAGCGGATCCGCCCGGTGAATCAATGTCTAAGACCAGGGCTCCGTATCGTTTATTCTTGGCTATCCCGTCGAGTACACGTGAATATGTCGAATCCTTTATTTTAGTGCCAATGGTCCCATGAATTTCTACTACAGCTACTATTGGCTTACGTTTTATCAAAAACACAGGCTTTTACCTCTGAATATCTCTCGGTAGATTGCTCATGTAGGTGGTTATTTTGATTAGATGTAAAAACCGCCCTGTATAATTCTCAGGGCGGTTTTTACATCTAATCTAGGTCTAAGTATATCAGTTTAGTCGTCAGCGTTAGTTGCCAAGCCGGCGGCAACGCGATTCTCGACTAGGTTCGAATCACAAGCTCCTTCATTTAACAGTCCCCATCCTAACATCCAGTGATAGGTGTCTGAAACTATTTGATCTGAATAAGGCGTGTTATAGGAATACCTGAGCCTCGGTAAATGAAAATCTTCAGGAGTTATCCCACCGTACTGTTTTGCTACTGCCGCGAATCTGGGGTCATCGATTAGATAATGAAGATATTTGCGTTTGTCGGAGTTAATCATGTCTACTGCTTTAACAACCGCTTTATTTATCGATGCAAATGTCTCTGGGTCCATCGAATCGCTCGCATTTTCTGCGCCAAGATAATGACCCTCACAAACTGCTCGGCAACCCAGCTTTTCAGCCAGCGTGATCCAAGGTTCCATAAGAGCTGCTGCTTCAACTTCGCCGTTCAGCAAGGCCTCAAAACGATGTTGAGGAGAACCATAGTGTACCAATTTAATGTCATCTCGAGATAAGTACCCTTCTAATAATCGTAGCGCCACGTAGTGTGACCCCGCATGAAATTGGACCGCTACTGGTTTATTTCCCAGGGTGCCTGGATAGTAATGATCGGACTGTGGTCTAACTAGGATTGCCTGACTGGCTACGGCTGACCGTAATGAAATTACCTTGGCCCCTTGATTGCTTTCATAGGCCCGACGGACCTGGCCTTCTTCTCAAGCCCGGTATATGGAAACTCTGGCCTCCTCGAACGCCGTGTGACCCAATATAGGATTTACTTCGTTAGGATTTTCTGTATGGTCAACAATTCCACTGGTGTTGGCCTGAACAAATTCCATGTCTATACCTTCAGCCTCGAACAAACCGTAATCTTTAGCTACCATCCAGGGGAGGCTGAAAACAGCACCGCTAATTTCGCTAATTACTTTTTTCATCAGATTGATCTCCATAATTTACTTACTTCTTGAAAGCTGGTATGACGTGTTTGCCGAATAGTTCTATAGATTTCATGACTTTTGTATGATCGATAGTTTCAGTTGCCATTAGGAATTGCATTTGATCAACTCCGGTAGCTTCGTGAATCTTAATCGAGTCAATGCAACTCTGTGGGTCACCTGCGACTATAACGCCTCTATCTACGAGGGTCCCGGGATCCATTTCCTCCCATATTTTTTGAGCTAGGGCTGTCCCGCCTGACAGATCAAACTGGGTGGCCACTCCTTCGGAACTTTCTTTCACGTCGATATAACGGGAGAAGTTTTGTACCAGATGCTCCGGAATACCACCCCATTGCTGTAAAAGCTTCTGGTAAACATCAGTCTGATCTTGCACGTAAGGTCGTCCCGGCCCGAAAAAATTCTTTAGAGATCTGGCGCATAACTCTTGAGCGGCATGGTCATCTTCACCACAGTATCCGAAACAGGAACTTAGCCATTGATTATTAGCGAAGGATCCAACTGGCTTCGAGGTTTTTATAGTTTCACGATAATCTTTAATATGTGGTTCCAGTACTGAAGGTGCGCTCACACCAAGAGCCATAACTCCTATTCCTTTTTCTGCGGCTAATTGATATGTTGCTGGTTGCAGCGCAGCAACCCATATGGGTGGATGTGGTTTCTGGTAGGGTTTTGGTAAAACTTCTCTGGGAGGTACATTCCAGAACTGCCCTTCCCATTCGAAAGTATCAGATTCCCAAATCTTGGGTATCATGGTAAGAGATTCCTCCCACATATCCCTGGTATATCTAGGGTCTATACCCATACCTGTCTGTTCATACGGTGCTGATCGTCCAGTTCCGAAGTCAACACGCCCGTGGGATAGTTGGTCAACCATGGCTACTCTTTCAGCTACTCGGATTGGATGGTGATAGGGTAATATGACGACCCCGAAACCTAATCTGATTCTTTTGGTCAGTCGACTTAAAGCTCCAAATATCACCTCTGGGCAAGGAGAACTTGAGAATGTGGTCAGAAAGTGGTGTTCGACAAACCATACATAATCGAATCCCATTTCATCTGCCAGAATACATTGCTCGATAGTTTCTTCGACCACAGCGTGGTCATCAAGTGTCGGTCGTTGCATTTCGTAGGCAAGTCCAAATTGCATGGTGTGACTCCACTATTTATCTGGGTTGATTCAGTCAAAATGCCCTGTCCCAATGTAGCTGCGGTTCTGGGGTATTGTATCTTGGGCTCAGATGGGGTGCAAATAATTAGATTAATCAGCTGAGATTAAAACAATCTCTCGCTGCACCGGGGATGTAGCGTAAGGGCCGTCTTCCGACATGTAGGCGTCGATCTCGGACCTTACCCCAAAATCAGGTAAATATATGCCAGGTTCTATGGAGAACCCTATCCCTGGAATAATGCTGCGATTGTCGTGGGTTTCAAAATTGTCTAGATTAACTGCTTCACCGTGGACTTCGTAGCTAATACTGTGCCCAAGCCTGTGAGTGAAAAATTCTCCGTATCCTTTTGAATTGATATAGTCTCTAGCTACCTTGTCCACCTCCCATCCTTGATTAACTGCCCCGTGTTCGAAACTGGTTTTTAAAAACTCTAATGCGGAATCTCTAGCTTCTATAACTGTTTCAAAAACCGCAGAGATTTGTCTGGGTATTTGAGCACCTATGTACGCCACCCAGGTAATATCAGCATATACACTTGATGGGGAGGATTCTTTAGCCCATAGGTCGATTAAGACCCAGTCGCCTGGTCTGAAGATGCTCGTATTTTCGGGAGTGGGCTCATAATGTGGATCAGAGCAGTGAGAATTTATGGAAACTATAGGGCCATCAGCTGTTGTTAAGTTTTCTTCCAAAAACCGTTGTCTTATATATTCCGCTATGAAAAATTCTGATGGAGCGTCACTAGTGTGGCGGGCATTTTTCAGTTGTGTTCCGATGAGCTCAAAAGCTTGGTTAACTATGTTCCCCAACTTTGCTGCGGCGCGTTTATGTCCTGACAATTGATCTGTAGACCACCTTTGAGTTGAGAACTGCATTAGATCTGCTGAAGACACAACTTCACTACCCAGAGACCGAACCAACTCTACTGTACCTGCATCGACCCTTGATACTCGGGGCAGGTCATTGTTAGGAGAATATTCCATTGCAACTCTTGGCGCGTCTCGTAAGATAGACTGTAGAGAATCCACCATACTGTTTCTACTTTGGTAGACGGTCAGGTCAAAGTCAGGTTTATCTGATGAGAGGGTATCCTGATATGCAAATTTACCTGCATCCACGTGGTGTACCAGCAACATCGGTTTCCCCAGTGCTGGGATATAGAGAAGAGTAGGTCTCGTTACATGACCTAGGGAAGGCAATACTTGATTGAATATAGGGTTAGAATTTCGGTAATCGTGTATTAACCAACCTGGTATATCGTTGGATGCTAAGAATCGTTGACAAGTTTCAAAGATCTGGTTCTGGCTCATATCTTAATTCCGAGTGCAGATTTTATCGGATAGTTTGTAACATCCCTCCATCTATAACCGTACTACCTCCGGTCAAAAAGCTAGCTCTGTCAGATGCGAGGAAAGACACTAAATCGGCTATCTCCTCGGGTTTACCCAGTCTGCCCATAGGTATTCTCTTTAGTGATTCTTTCATAACCACGTCGAGCTCTTTTGATTCGCTGTAGGAGCGTGACTCTAATTGGGAAGCAAATTGTTCCGTGTCGACTGGACCAAATATGACGTTGTTGACAGTTATGTTGAACGGAGCCAATTCGTTGGATAATGATTTGAAGTAGCCTATAAGAGCCTGTTGGCTGGAAGATGCCAACGCCAGCCCTTTGTCGGATTGTTGGAATGGGCTTGAGAACAAGTTTATGATTCTTCCCCAATGTTGTTGTTTCATATAAGGTATGACTTCTCGGCTAAGCCTAATGGCGCTATAGAAGTTTCGTTCAAAATCTAATGCAATTGATTCATCTTCCAATTCTGATGCAGCCTCATTGGGAGATGTTCCTGACTGAGTTACCAAGATATTTATCTGGTCGAATCGGTTATATGTGTCTCTGACTACCCGCCGGATATCTCTTCCAGTAGAAATGTCAGCTGGGATCGCTAATACATGATGCTGTGAATGAACTCTAGCTAATTCAATTTCGGTTTTTTTTAGGGCTTCATCGTTTTGTGCACATATTGTGACGCTAGCTCCTTCATGGGCAAAACCTAAGGCAATGGCTCGCCCTACACCTCTGCTGGACCCTCCTACTATAGCTACCCGTTCCCTTAGACCTAAATCCACGCTTCCTAGACCCTCCATATAATTACTGAATTTTTTTAAATCACCGCGTTATTTGTTAGACCAGCTATGTCCTGGGCAGAATATCCGAGGGAATTTAAAATCTCTTCGTTGTGTTCCCCTAGTAACGGTGGATGTTTGTCAAAAGCCCCAGGCGTAACTGAGAACTTAAGTGGTAAACCGGTTTGTTTGATCGATTTGAGGGTTGGGTGAGGAATCTCAACCAGCATCTCGCGATGTAAAATCTGGGGATCACTAAAAACATCGGCTAGATCGTTTATGGGTCCAGCGGGGACATTTACTGATTGCAGGGCATTTACCCAATAATCGGCAGGTTGGGTTAAGAAATATTCTTGAAGTAATGGTACTAGAGTGGACCGATTTCTTACACGATCTCCATTTTGGGCGAAATTGGGGTCATCTTTTAAGTCCATTCTATTCACACCCTCACAAAAACGTTCCCATAAACGTTCGGATCCAACAGCTACGTTGACATATTTTCCGTCTTGACTCATGAAAGCTTGGTAGGGTACCAGAGTTGGATGTGCTGCCCCAAGACGTTTTGGGGGTTCTTCATTGGCGAAGAAATAGGCTGCTTGGTAAGTCATCCATGCTACTTGTGCGTCTAGCATTGATATGTCTATGTGCTGACCATCTCCGCTGTTACTTCGGTGGTGTAAAGCGGTCATCACGGCAAAAGCGGCCCACATGCCGGCGCCGATATCAGATACGGCGATCCCTACTTTCTGGGGCTCGCCATCGGGTTCCCCTGTGATACTCATGAGACCACTGACGCCCTGCATAATCTGATCATATGCTGGTCGATTTTGATACGGACCATCCTGACCGAATCCTGAAATGGAACAATATATTATTGACGGGTTAATTGCCTTGACGGCTTCATAGTCAAGCCCAAACCGTTTCATAACTCCGGGTGTAAAATTCTCTACTACTACGTCGGCCTTTTCAACCAATTTCAAGAAAATTTTAATGGCTTCTTGCTCTTTAAAATTAAGAGTTAAACTTCGCTTGTTTCTGTTAATTGAAAGAAAGTATGCACTCTCGTCACCTATAAATGGTGGTCCCCAGTGACGGGTGTCATCTCCAGTTTCTGGTATTTCTATCTTAATTACATCAGCACCGTAATCTCCTAGCATCAACGTGCAAAATGGGCCTGCTAATGCTCTAGTTAAGTCTAATACCTGGATGTCCTGCAGAGCTTTCATTCTTTGAAGTTCTCCTCGTTCTAAGACCATAGTAGATTCTTTGATTAGTTGCCAATATATTCAAGATCAACTTTAGGTCCTTATTATCGCAGGCTACTAGGCGAGGGTAAAGGAATTTGCTATAGCAAGTTGAATGGCAAGATAGTTGACATGCTATTCACGGTGGGGTCCTATCGAATTTGCAGCACATAATGGAGCAGCAATATAAATGAGCCGAACTTGTTCGTAATTCCTTAGACCAGTAAAATGGGCTAATTATCCGTAGAACTATTCCCATCTATTCATTGGCACCTAAGACTACGATCGCGTAATAATAAAATGGTGAACTGTACCTAGCAGACGCACGACGAATGTGATTATATATAATGCCGGGTTGGTGGTCTAATAATGCCTAAGGGAAGTTCGGTTTTTATACCCCATTCAACTCGGGTGTGAAGAAAGGAGATCATGGAAAATATAGCTTTTGAAAAGACGACGCTATCAAATGGGCTAGATGTCATATTACATGAAGACCACTCAATACCGTTGGTAGCGGTAAACGTTTGGTATCACGTTGGGTCTAAAGATGAGGAATTGGGACGTACAGGGTTTGCCCATCTGTTTGAGCACGTAATGTTTGAAGGATCTAAACATCATAATAGTAGTCATTTTGAACCCCTGCAGAAAGTAGGGGCCAACTTAAATGGATCCACTACATCTGACCGGACTAATTATTGGGAAGATGTGCCATCTAACCATTTGGAATTGGCATTGTGGTTAGAAGCGGACCGAATGGGGTTTCTCGTAGATGCGTTAGATCAACAGCGGTTTGATATACAACGAGACGTGGTAAAAAACGAACGACGTCAAAGCTATGAAAATCGCCCTTATGGAATGGCACATTGGCAAATTCAAGAGGCATTGTTTCCTCTTCCACATCCATATCACTGGATGACTATAGGATCACAGGAAGACTTAGATGCTGCTAGTTTAGAGGATGTTAAAGATTTTTTTAGACGATTTTATTCCCCATCGAATAGTAGCCTGGCGATAGCTGGAGATATTAATTCCCAGGCTACCTTGGAGTTGGTAGATAAATATTTTGGTAGTCTAGAGCCTGGTCCTTCAGTTCCTAGGTTTGGTAGATTTGACTCTGGATTGAAAGGTAGAGTGGAATTAGAAATGAGGGACCGAGTTTCTCTTCCACGAATGTATATGGCATGGCCAACTCCACCGCATTTAGACTCAGATGATCCGGCTTTAGAACTTCTCAGGGGAGTGTTATCTGATGGGCTGAGCTCACGACTTTATAAGACTTTGGTTTATGAAAAGCAAATCGCCCAAAGTGCTGGAGCCCGTTTCCACGCATCAGAAGTGGCAGGACAATTTGTAGTAGATGTTACAGCAGCAGAAGGTTACGGTTTGGATGAGATCCAAGCGGCAACCGAAGAGGTGCTAGATAGTATCAGTTCCAATCCTCCTACAGAGGAAGAAATAGATAGAGCTAAAAATCGTTTAGAAGCCCAACACTATCGGCAATTAACGCATATCGGTGGGTTTGGCGGTAGGGCCGATGATCTCAACCATTTTAATGTTTTTGCTGGTGATCCTGGGATGATCAATACTAGTATTGACGATTATCTAAGGGTTACCCAAGAAGATATTCTTAGAGTTAACAAATCGGTTTTAGATGAACGGCAAGTTCGTTTACGGGTCCTTCCAGAAAAAGCCCTTACCGCTTCAACTGCACAATTGGACCGTACTATGATGCCTTCTGCCGCTAAGGAACCAACATTCTTAGCTCCGATACCAGAAGAGGTACAGATCGCCAATGGTCTGAATATTTTGGTGCTGGAGAAACACGAAATGCCGGTAGTATCCTTTGGTTTGCTGATGCCAGTGGGGACTATAACCGATCCCCAAAATAAACCAGGTTTAGCTACTTTTACAGCGCAGATGATATCAGAGGGGACCAAAGATAAATCGAGTCAAGAAGTAGCAGAAGCTTTCGAATTCATCGGAGCTCGCCTATCTGCTGAAGCTCGTAGAGAGATGACCTTAATCTCTACGGAGACTTTAACAAAGCATTGGAAAAAAGCTCTAAAACTCATGGCTGAAGTTGTGAGATTCCCATCGTTTCCTCAAGTCGAGTTGGACCGAGTAAAGAGAGAACACCTGACTGATTTACGTCGAGCAAAAGACGACTCCGGTTTCATTGCCGAACAAATAATGCCAGGTTTGATTTTTGGTAATTATTCTAAGTATGGTCACTCTTCCGTTGGAACTGAAGAATCTGTATCAAGCTTCACTAAGGGTGATATAGATTCTTATTTTAAAGATTATTACGGGCCTCAAAACGCAACGCTGGTCATAGCAGGCGATGTTAATTTGGATGAGGCTAAAACCGAGGTTTCGGCAGCTTTCGGGGATTGGAGTAACGGCACTTCTGACGATTCTAAGTATGACGGAGATTCTACCGATAGTGCAGGTTTAACTACAATTTACCTAGTAGATAAGCCTGGTGCTGCTCAATCGGTCATACGAGCTGGTCATACGACTATACCTAGATCTAATGAAGATTACTTTAAGTTAGTACTTTTAAATTTTGTATTTGGTGGACAATTTTCTGCTAGATTAAACCAAAATCTTAGGCAGGATAAAGGGTACAGTTACGGATTTCATTCAAGCATCTCTTGGTTTAAAGAGCCGTCTGCTTTTGTAGCTGGCGGCAGCGTACAGACAGCGGTGACCAAGGAATCAGTCAAAGAAATACTCAAGGAATTCTCTGATATAAACGGAACAAGGCCAGTAAGTTTGGAAGAATTGACCTCTGCTCAAAGTGGTATGTTACAAGGGCTCCCAGCGGGCTTCGAGAGACCCGGTCAGATTCTCGGTAGTATGGTTCAAATGGTGTTGCACGATCTGCCGCGCGATTATTTTAGAACAGTTGGAGACAAACTTGCGGAGGTTAAATTAGAAGATGTCAAGCTGGTAGGTAAGGATCGGGTTCGTCCCGAACAATTGACCATATTAGTTGTGGGAGATCTTAGCGTAGTAGAAAGCGGTTTGCGCGAACTGGGCTTGCCAATAGTGATATTAAACGATGAAGGAGAGGTGATCGGATAAGGCTGTGGTCATTTTGCGACGAGATTTTTTAATTATATCTTGGGCCTCTCTTCCAGGATTATTGGAATAGTGATTCGTTCCCCGTTTCGATATAATTCAACTTGTATCTCATCACCGGGTGCGAACGTTTGGCGCATGTGTTTAGCTAATGTCTGGGTAGTTCCTACTTTATGATCATCCAAAGACAATATGATGTCACCTCGTTTGACCCCGTATTTGTGAGCTGGACCATCTTTGAATAGGTTTAGTACCACGACTCCTTCACGGATTGGCAATCCGGCTTCTGCGGCTCTTCGAGGATCTAGGTCATCTAAGAAAGCCCCTATCCAGGCCCATCGAACACGGCCTAAGTCAACCAATTGCTGAGAGATCAAAGTGGCCGTTTGAACGTTTATAGCGAACCCAACACCTTCTACTAAAGTCCCTGTATCGGAAAAACGCTGGACAGCAGTGTTAATGCCAACCAATTCTCCGGACAGATTTAAGAGTGGTCCCCCACTACTCCCGGGGTTAATTACTGTATCTGTCTGGATCAAGTCAAAGAGGGTGACACCATTGGCGACTTCTAAGGATCTTCCTAAGGCGGAAATCACTCCAACAGTGACCGTAGGACCCCCAGGTAGGGCAAGGGCGTTACCTATTGCTATAACCCAATCTCCTACGCGAGGCTTGCTATTTATAGCTAATGGCAAATAAGGGTAAGGACCACTAGGCAATTTCAAAACTGCGAGATCCGACATAGGATCCGACCCTATTAGTTTTGCCTTTTCTTGTGTGCCGTCTTCCATTGTTACGGTAATACTGTTGGATTTCTCGATAACATGATTATTAGTTAATACTAGTCCTGCAGCGGTAAAAATGACTCCAGTGCCGCTCCCGAATGCAGGACGTGGTCGGCCGTATCTGCTTCTTACAACAGTTTCAGAAACGATCGAAACTACGGATGGTCGTACTTTCTCGACAGTATCCGCTACGTTCAGTAGACCATAATCTAAGGAACTAGATAAAATAGGGGTGATAGAGTCGTTGTTATTGTTTGAATTATCGGTCTCTGTTGGAGAAGGCTGCTTGTCTACGGTCGGGCCTAAATAATTGCAAGATATTAATAAACCAAAAATCAGCAAGATACAGGTCACAGATGCCAAGATCTTAATATAGTGTTTGGTAGTTACCATTTCGCCAACGGGTAGTGGGATATACTTCGTCTCCTAATATTATAGCTTAGACATGTAGGATTGCTGCACGTTGTCTATCGAAAAGATATTCCATTCCTCGAGAAGCTAGAGCCAATACTTCTGTCACCCGTTGCCTCGGAAATGGTGCCGCTTCTGTCGCACCTTGAAGTTCGACCAACTCGCCGTTTTCTGTTGAAACTATATTGAAGTCCACTTGAGCTTTAGAGTCTTCTTCGTAACACAAATCTAACATTAGCTCTCCGCCGATTAATCCGACGCTGATTGCCGCTACAGGGACATTTAAAGGACTTGTACATAATAATCCTTCATCTATTAGGTTCTTTATAGCCTGATACAAGGCCACATAGGATCCGGTGATAGCTGCGGTCCTCGTGCCACCATCTGCTTGAATGACATCGCAGTCTATGTTTATAGTCCGTTCTCCTAGAGCATCCATATCAATAACTGATCTTAATGACCTACCGATAAGCCGTTGGATTTCTTGAGACCTGCCACTGCCGCTACCACGATCCCTAGATATACGGGTGTTGGTAGATCTGGGTAACATATTGTATTCCGCGGTGACCCATCCTCTTCCCTGACCTCTCAAGAAGGGTGGTACCTGTTCCTCTACTGATGCGGCGCAAAGGACTTTGGTAGAACCCACTGTTATTAACGCAGATCCCTCCGCAAATTTTTGGTAACTTGGTTCTATTGTCGTATCTCTCGGCTCATCCCAAGCGCGGCCATCAATACGTAACGGTAATGTTTTCACTTGAACCCCTTGATAATCTCGAGTCAGTATATATAACGCCCAACTCTGATGAACTTATTGATTTTTATTCTTCTCTATTTCGTACTAGAACTTGGACAAGATTAGTTCTCACTGGCATAATCGTCAACAATTAGGGTGGAGTGTATTATGACTAGCCGGTTTATGGTTTGAATTTTGTTGGACGGGGGGTTTGAAAATGGTGATAGGAGACAATGAATGGTTGGAACAAACTCAGGAGGCGTCTTTGGACCCCGATTTACCCATATGCGATCCCCATCATCATCTGTGGGTTCATAGACCGGAGCCAATAGCCTATCAACAGTATTTGCTACCCGAGTTATTGGACGACTTAACCAGTGGGCATAACGTGCAATCTACTGTTTTCATAGAAGTTAGTGCTGAATATCGACCTGACGGTCCAGAGGAAATGCGGTCCGTTGGTGAGGTGGAATTTGTTGAAAATTTGGTGAGCAATCGGGGAGGAAGTTCTCCGAAAACTGCTGCAGCAATAATAGGGAAGGCAGATTTGAAATTGGGAAATAATGTGCGTCCAGTTTTGGAAGCCCTAGCGGCAGCTAGTCCAGATCGGTTCAGGGGGATCAGACATTCGGTTGGATGGGATGCGAGTCCAGATATTTTAAATAGAGAGATTCAAGGTGCTCTTTCTACGGAATCTTATCGCGATGGTGCTCGGCAACTGGCAGACATGGGGTTTATCTTAGAGAATTCTCTTTATTTTCCTCAACTTGAAGAATTAGCTGATTTCGCAAAAGCAATACCCGACCTTACTATAGTTGTGAATCATATTGGTGGCCTTTTAAGGATCGGGCCATATGCGAACCGAGATGAAGAAGTATTTAGAGAATGGCGCAAAGGAATTGCCCTCCTATCTCAATGTTCCAACGTGGTTATGAAATTGGGTGGAGTGGGTCAAGCACGTTACGGATTTGATTGGTCTCGACGTTCAAAACCGGTTGGATCTGAAGAACTAGCCGGATCCTTAAAACCGTTAATGGAACATTGTATAGATCAGTTTGGTGTTGATAGATGCATGTTTGAAAGTAATTTCCCTGTAGATAAAGTCTCGTATTCTTATAACGTTGTGTATAACGCTTTTAAGCGACTTTCAATGGGCTATTCATCTACTGAACGGTCTTCTCTGTTCCATGATAATGCAGTCAGAGTTTATTCAATCGGCGGGTAATTTGAAGTAATTAGTTCAGTTATGGGGGAAGGGATTCTTATGACTATGAACCCTTTTAATATCGATATTCCGGAATCAGTACTGATTGATTTAAGAAAAAGGCTTGAAAATGTTCGTTGGCCTGATGCGATTTCAGGATCGGATTGGGACTACGGTAGTAATTTAAATTATTTGAAAGAATTGATTGATTACTGGATTACTCAATTTGATTGGCGTGCCCAAGAGAGGAAGTTAAATGGTTTTCAACAATTTAAATCGGAAGTAGAGGGGTTAAATATCCATTTTATTTATGAGAGAGGGAAGGGGCCGAAGCCATTACCCATCGTTATAACTCATGGATGGCCTAGCACTTTTTACGAAATGCACAAAATCATCCCTTTATTATCAGACCCGGCTTCGTATGGTGGAGATCCCGCAGACGCCTTCGATGTAGTTGCTCCCTCACTTCCAGGGTTCGGATTTTCAGATCGAGCTACAACGCCTGGTATGGATGTTGAAAAGGTCGCGGGAATGTGGAATCAACTCATGACGGTAGATTTAGGTTACGACCAATATGCGGCACATGGTGGAGATTTAGGTGCCGGAGTTACTTCTTGGTTAGGACAAAATCATTCTGAAAATTTGATAGCTATACATCTGACGTCCGTTACCCGACCTCAACCCTATTTAGGGGCAGGTTCACGTGCATTAACCGAATCAGAACAGAGTCTTGTAGATAAGCGTGCTCAGTGGCAGCATGCCGAGGGCGGTTATAGTCATATTCAAGGTACTAAACCGCAGACATTGTCTTATGGGTTAAATGACTCTCCCGTGGGATTAGCTGCTTGGATAGTAGAAAAATATCGGACTTGGAGTGATTGCGGGGGAGACGTCGAACGAAAATTTACTAAAGACGAATTATTAACCAACATAACGATATACTGGGTAACGCAAACTATAGGTTCGTCGGTTAGGATGTATCTAGAAAATCAAAGTAATCCGTGGGCCTTAAGTAAGGAAGATCAGGTCCCAACCCCCGCAGGAATAGCGGTGTTTCCGGCTGAAATTAGTGTCCCTCCACGTGAATGGGCAGAACGATCTTATAAAGTATCTCGATGGACTGAAATGAATAGAGGCGGGCATTTTTCTGCGTTGGAAGAACCTAATTTATTGGTAGAAGATCTGAGAGCTTTTTATAAGCCGTACAGATAATTAATCCGATAATGCAGTTAGGGTTATGAGTGAGCCGTGTCTAATTTTGATCAAATAAAATGGGATAAGCGATATTCTCTGTTAAAAGGCGCCCCGGTTGAGCCGCCCTCTTGGTTGGAAACATATCGCTCTTGGCTGTCACCAGGGGGACTCGGTTTGGATGTTGCGTCCGGAAATGGGAGGATAGCATTATGGTTGGCTAGTTCCGGGCTAAATGTGACTGCTATAGATATCTCGGCAATTGGGCTCAAGGCGGCTACCTTAAATGTTGAGAAACTTGGATTCACCTTGGAAACAGTCGTCGCAGATTTGGATGAAATGGAATTCTCTTCCGGTGAATTTGACGTCATAACCTGCTTTCATTACTGGCAGGTTGATTTATTCAAATTAATTTGTCATCAGATAAAACCTGGTGGTATTTTCATATCCGAGATTTTTACCAAGCCTAATCTAACTAGACATGAACATCCAACCGAAAAATATTTGGCTGAAACCGGGGAGCTTAAAAAAGTTTGTGATTCACTCGAAATAATTTTTTATGAAGAAGGTTGGCTGAGTGAGCATTCGTTGGCCAGGATAGTGGCTCAAAGAAAAAATTGTTCTTCGATTAAGAACGGTTAAGGACGCGTATTGGCCTTTAGGATAGGTGACGTTTAAAGATGGGGAGTTAATTTTTGAATAGTTTTAACTTGGGGTCGGTCAATACATTGGCATTTGATATATTCGGTACCGTGCTTGATTTGTCGGGTAGTTTGATTACCCCGATAGAGTTTTTTTTGGAATCCAACGAGGCAGTGATTAAAAGTGGCCTGTTTTGGGATCAGTGGAGAGCTCGCCAACGGATCGAGCAATACCAGGACAATATATTGATGCTCGGACATAGTGGTTATTTGGAGACATGTCGGCGGGCTCTCATTTATTGTTTAGATATGAATAAAATTGAATATTCACCTGAGGGTGTAGAAGTGTTAATGGAGGAATATCAAAGGCTCCAGGCCTTTCCAGATGCTATTGAAGGATTGAAGAAGTTATCTGAAAACTTTCAGCTTGTGGCGTTGTCTAATGGTGGTCAAGGATACCTTGAACATCTGGCAAATAATTCTATAAAAATCGATTTTTCAGAGATAATTTCGGTAGAGCTCGTCGGTATGTTTAAACCTCATCCATCTGTGTACCGTGCTGCCGCCCAAAAATTGCAGATAGAACCTGGACAGATCATGATGGTGGCGGCGCATTCGTTCGATATTATCGGAGCCCGTGCGTGTGGATTTAGGGGTGCATACGTTGATAGGTATGATTTACCTATGGGGTGTACGGATTATCTGCCAGATATTTCGGTTCCTGATTTTCATCAGCTTGCTCTATATTTAACAGGATAAGTTTTTCCTATTGGGTCTTGATTTAAACAAATGGGTTCCAAGAATGCCTATGTCTGTATATGGCGGAAACAATTCATAGGAGTACTGTCTACATGGTTCTACCAGATTTTACTGAATTGGATCAGGATGAAATTTCAAGAAACTCGTTTTTCCCGCGTGAAAACGTTGCGCCGATCCCTGATGGAGCCGAACTCCATAATATAGATGTCGAAAATAACGTTAGCCTGTCGTGCAGGTTTTTTCCTGTTGGTAAAACAAATCCGACTATTTTATTTTTCTACGGAAACGGTGAAACTGCAGGAGATTATGATGATATAGCAGGCATTTATAATCGTATAGGTGTTAATTTCTTTGTTCCAGACTACAGGGGTTATGGTAATAGTGGGGGATCTCCGACTTATACTTCGATGCTTTCCGATTCCGCCAAAGTAGCACAGTTTTTACAAGAATTGTTGGAAGCTCAGGGATATATGGGGCCTATCCACATAATGGGTAGATCCATGGGGAGGCATTCCGCTTTTGAGTTGGCTGCCAATAGTGGCATTGAATTTAAGGGCCTGATCATAGAAAGTGGAAGACCGTCACTAGGTCAATTTGTGTACGGATTGTCTGATTCGAAAATTGAGCAGTTTGAAGAAAGTTATAGGTCTAAGGTTAGTTCTATCAAGATACCGGTTTTGGTCATCCACGGAGAAGTAGATACCCTTGCTCCTGTCAGTGAGGCACACGACATGTTTGAAAGCTTCCCTAATCCGAATAAACATATTCTCGTGATCAGTGGAGCAGGGCATAATAATCTGATGCACGTGGGGTTAGAAGCATATTTTGAGGCTATCAGGGCATTTGTTTGGAATGCAACGGATGGATAGCTTGCCATATACTACACCTGATATTCTGCGAATCGTATCAAGTATATGAGGTCAAACTTAAATAACTTGTCCCTAGCACCATGTGGATATTATAATCAGCGTCAACTGATGGCAAAAGGGGTATCATTGTGAGTACAGGGCAATCCAATTCCGGATCCGTTGATCTACAGGCCTTTTTCAGGGGTGATTATGTCCCTTTGAAGGATGCCAACGTAAATATTATGACTCACGCTTTACACTACGGGACCGGTGTGTTTGAAGGTATCAGGGGCAATTGGAATGAAGAAAAAGGTGTAGTAAATATATTTCGACTCCGTGAGCATTATGATCGGTTGCTACGTGGATGTCGTCTTCTTATGTTAGATATCCCCTATACCGCTGACCAGTTATGCGAGATTACGATTGAGCTAGTAGAGCGCAATGCCCACCAGCACGATATATACATTAGACCTCTTGCATATAAGAGCGCGGAATTAGTAGCCAACTTGAAATTGCAGGATTTAGAGAGTGATTTTACCCTTATTACAGTACCATTTGGTAATTATTTAGGGTCAGATACTTTGCGCTGCTGCACCTCATCTTGGAGACGCGTTGATGATCCGATGATCCCAGCCAGGCTAAAAATATCTGGCATATATGTGAATAGCATTTTGGCCAAGACCGAGGCAACGTTATCAGGTTTCGATGAGGCGATTATTCTTAACCACGACGGTCATGTATGTGAAGGATCTGGGGAGAACATATTTGTAATTGCTGATGGTAAGATGATAACCCCGTCTTTAGAAGACAATGTGTTACCCGGCATAACTCGAGATACGGTGATTCAACTTGCACAAAGTGAACTTGGGTTGAGCCTAGTTGAACGCACAATTGACCGTAGTGAGCTCTACCTAGCAGACGAAGTGTTACTTAGCGGAACTGCTGCGCATTTAACACCCGTAATTGAGTTAGATAACCGACCAATAGGCGATGGAAAGCCAGGCCCCATATCTACTAAATTGCAAGAGATGTACTTTGACATAGTGGTGGGTCGTAATCCTAAGTATATGCACTGGTGTACCGAAGCGTCTCCAAGAGTTATCAAGGTATAGGTTTGAAGAGAATAGACTTTACCGTAATGCAGTCCATTCGAACTGGCGAATCGTTAGCTTAGTGTTTTGTAGGTTCATTTAAAAGATATCCTATCAGAGATCCAATATTTGTTATGGAATTAATAATAATTTGGTGTGTAGGCTTAGTTTCAGCCTATTTATTAGGTAGCATACCTACGGCTTATCTCGTTGTACATTATCGAAAAGGCTTTGATATCCGAAAACTTGGTGACGGAAATTCAGGGGCTGCCAACGTTGCTAGGGTAATGGGAGCTAAAACTGGAATTTTCGTAGGAATCGTCGACATATTTAAAGGTTCTATTATCCTAGCCTTGGCAGGTTGGTTGCTTGGTTCCGGGATAGGTATGGCGGGGGGGATTATTGCCATAATGGGACATAGTTGGCCGATTTATCTTCTTGGTAGGGGTGGTCGAGGTGCTGCGGTTGGGATAGGTGTTCTGCTGGCTCTTCTCCCTTATCTAGCTTTCCCCATTGCTTTTATCGGAATAATAATCTTAGGGGTAACACGAAAAACCAGACTCGCAATTGCTTTCTTTTTTGTCACGTTGCCAGTATTGGTTTTTTTGGTGGGCAATTATTCGCTGGTCTATCTTGGGTATACTCTTTTGATACCTGTTTTAGTCGGAATCTGTCATTTCATAAGTGTGAAATATACAACAAAGGGACTGGCTGGGGCTATTTGAGTCTGCCTTCTCTATTGAAACTAGATGGGATGGTGTTTCATTAGGTTAACCAGAAGATAGCACTCCGATTCCGGTGATTATTAAACTGATTGAAACCCCTTTCATTAACAATTCTTTGTTTGTTAATTTTTCATCCGCTAATTGCCACCGAGACCTGTTTAAGAATATAGAAATCATAAATACGAACAATGGTCTCGTACTGAGTATTGCCGATACTAAAGAGATTGGTCCTAGATTACTAGCCAATAGACCTAATACAATTGCAATGACAGGGAGCACACCCTCACCAAATATCATCAATAAGAGAGTGTTCTTGTCACGCAGAACACGGACCAGGTTCTTCCACACGTTAGGTAATGCAAAAACTGTGAAGACCAACACGACACCGAGTTGCTGAACCGAAAACACTTCCCAGACTGTAAGGCCTTCCAGAGCGTATTTTGCTAAAAAGAACCCAGTCCCTAGGCCTATGGAGCTTAGTAATAATACGGGCGTATCACGAGACGGTAACAATATCCGATGGTCCGAGAATTTTTTTAATGAAATCATGATAGTTCCAACTAGTACCAGACCTATTGAGACCCATTGACCTAGGTTTAGGGTTTCATCCAAAAACATTATTGCCAAAATGGATACTACGATAGGATTAGTTTGTGTTATGGCAATCGCTCGTGTTGCCTCATCGGATTTGAGGCCGACAAACATGGCCGCCAATCCAATACCTATAGAAATTCCGGAAGCCAGCGCTATCAGTAGATATTTGATCGAATTGTGTTCTGGAACACCAGAAAATACGATTATTGGGAGACAATAGCAAGCGAGTACGATTGATATCCAAAGATAAAGGACGGAGACTCCTGGCAAATGGTGGTCTAATAGCCGCTTATCAATAATGGTAACGACTCCGAAAAGAGCAGAACTAGATAAAGCTAATATCATCCACATGATAATTACGTTCCGAATGTTTAAGCTATCAACAATGGTGGCATAAAATTTGGTACAGCCACAAGGTTTATGTAAGACCCAGACTGGCCATTAACTGAAAAATAAACCAATTATTGACCGTTAAATTATAATTTTTATAATTGAAAAGATTGGAGGTATATATGGGTTGGTCTCTACATCACAAAACCGGGCTCATCCATTACGCTCCCCAGCATAGCTTTCGAGGATATACTTTACTGACTACAAACCGAGGTGGTACGCATGCCAATTTGATAGACATGGAAGGTAAGGTTTGTCACAGATGGCACGCTTCGGAGGGTATAAATTATGCGTATCTCCTGGCAAATGGGAATCTCTTACTCAGGACAGCTTCTAATGGCAGGTCTGTTGAGGGGCATCCGGCTCCTCTAGGTGCAGTCGCAGATGCGATCCTTGAGTTAGATTGGGATAGTAATGTTGTTTGGGAAGCTAGGCTACCGATGTTACATCACGATTTTGAGAGGTTGCCTAACGGTAATACGTTGTTGCTCTGTTGGGAAGCCATGCCTGCTGAATTAAGTTCGCAGGTACTTGGAGGTTATCAGGCGGCTGATGATCCTGATCAAATGTTGGGAGATGTGGTAAAAGAAGTGTCACCGAGTGGTGAAGTAGTTTACGACTGGAAATCATGGGAATATCTGGATCTCGCCCAAGCGATCATATGTCCACTGGAAGGACGGAAGGAATTTACTCATCAGAATGCGCTAACCGTTACAGGAAATGGGGATTTTTTGGTTAGTTACCGTCAAACCAGTACTATAGGGATAGTAGATAAGAAAACCGGGAGTTTCAAATGGGAGTGGGGGCCAGGATTCCTTTCCCATCAGCATAACCCGAGTTATTTAGATAATGGAAATATTCTTGTGTTTGATAACGGGCCACATAGGAGAGGTGTCAGCTATTCTAGAGTAATAGAAATAAACCCTACTGATGATCAAATCATATGGGAATATTTAGGAGATCCTCCAATTTCATTTTATAGTTACCATATCAGTGGATGCGAGCGGCTCGCTAATGGTAATACTTTAATTGCAGAAGGTGCTCCAGGCCGAGTTTTTGAAGTGACTCGGGATAAAGAGATAGTTTGGGAGTATATAAATCCTTTTACTTCAGAGAAAGGTGTTGACCCCTCAGCCAGTCCTGGAATTTATCCTAATGCTGTGTTCCGAGCTCATAGATATTCTCCTGATTATTCAGGTTTACAAGGGAAAGATCTGGACCCGGATAGGTTCAGGGCTTTGAACGCATTGTATTCATAGTGAGTTACTTGATGCGATGCATTTAGGGTGCTTTAAGTCTGAAGTGTATAATCAAATGTAACCGGAACTGATCTGTTGTAATCGTAGGAGACGTAAATCATGGGTAAATTAGACGGTAAAGTGGCCTTGATCACCGGATCTGGTCGTAATATCGGCCGGTCAACGGCGTTAAAATTGGCAGCAGAAGGCGCTAATATAGTCGTCAATGCTCGAAGTAATCAGTCAGAAGCTGACGCGGTTGCGGATGAAGTGAGGAAGCTAGGTGTCCAAGCGTTGGCGGTGTTGGCAGACGTAGCTGTAAAGGAACAGGTTGACTCGATGGTTTCTATGGCCGTGTCAGCATTCGGGAAGGTGGATATTCTGATTAATAACGCTGCTATACGTCCTCACAAACCCTTTATTGATGTCACTTTAGAGGACTGGGAAGAAGTAAGGGGAGTAGTTCTAGACGGAGCGTTTTACTGCACTAAAGCGGTAATCGAATCTATGGTACAAAATAACTACGGAAGGATTTTGTTTTTTACAGGTGGTGGCGCTTTCTCTGGTCCCGCTGAGCGGGGGCACGTTTCAGCAGCAAAAATGGGGTTAATAGGAATGGCTCGTTCTTTAGCATCAGAGTTTGCCCCAAACAACATCCGTGTAAATGTTGTTTCGCCCGGGAGTATAGACACTTCTCGAGCTAACCCGGAATGGTATCCGGGTGGTCATGTGCCGAACACTGATGGAATCCCGATGGGCCGTCAGGGTACGCCTGAAGAAATTGCGTCGGCTTGTCTGTTCTTGGTTACTGATGATGGAGGTTTTGTTACTGGTCAGACTCTTCATGTTAATGGAGGGTCTCAATATCATTAAGTATATCTACAGTAATTTTGTGAGTGGATAAGTGTTATATGAGCCAGTTGGTTTGATTAGCGTCTAAACCAACTGGCTTTAACGCCTTAGTCTCGAAATCTGAATTCTTTCAGGTCTGGTGCCGCTGAGAGTTTTGCTTCAGTTAGTTCTTGAATATCCGCCAACGTCCAACCAGGCGCGTGTTCTTTTAGTTCAAAACCGGTATCTTTTACCAAAAATAGTCCTAAGTCTGTCGCAACCATAGTTACAGCACCTGGAGCTGTTATTGGCAACTGGCACCGCTTTAACATTCTGGGGTCCCCATCTCTTGTGGTATGTTCCATTGCAATAAAAACCCGCTTGGCACAGGCGGCCAAATCCATGGCACCCCCAATTCCTCCACCCTTGCGTGTGGGGATACGCCAGTTGGCGAAATCTCCGTTTTCAGATACTTCGTATGCTCCCATTACAGTGACATCGACCATGCCTTTACGTATTAAAGCGAATGAATCTGCATGGTGAACAATGGCCATACCGGGCATTTGTGTAACGTTTTGGCCTCCAGCGTTGACTAAATGCTGATCTTCGTGGCCCTCTTGGGATAAGGGCCCATATCCTATCACTCCATTTTCGGAATGAAATATTATCTCTTTACTATCGTCTATATAGTTTGAACAAAGAGTCGGCATTCCCACCCCTAGATTTACAATCCAGTCATTTTGGAATTCCATCGCAAGCCTGTCACACATGGCTTGACGTTCTAATCTTGGTTTGTCTGGCATATTAACCTCCACTTTCGTATAGGGGACCTCACGGTGCGAAGCGTTGAAGTAGTTAGGATTAATCCCATATGCCATCGTTAGGAATTTTTACCAACCTATCAACGTATACCCCTGGCACATGGATATTATCTGCATCTAATTCACCTGGCTCCACGATAGCGTCTTCGACTTCAACAACAGTGATATCTGCTGCCATTGCCATAACGGGATTAAAGTTGCGCTGAGTAAGTCGGAATTGAAGGTTTCCAAATGTGTCCGCTCTCCATGCACGAATGAACGCGAAATCGGCGGGTAACGGGAATTCGAGGACGTAGGTTCTGCCATTTATTTCTCGGTGCTCTTTACCTTCTGCCAGTTCGGTTCCCACGCTTGCAGGAGTATAAAAAGCTCCTATCCCGGAACCGGCAGCTCTCATTCGTTCTGCCAACGTACCTTGAGGAACTAATTCTGCGTCTATGTCGCCATCGTTATACATTTTTACAAAAGGAGTTATCTGCGAAGGATGAGTAGGAGCAGTAAAAGCGCAGGTCATTTTTTTTACTTGCCCTGCTTGTATTAACGTGCCTACGTCCACTTTGTCGTCCATAGATCCAGAATTATTGGAAATTCCGGACAGATTTTTTGCTCCTTGACGATGGAGAGCTGCTAACAGATTACGGGGTATACCAACGCCTCCAAATCCGGGTGACATAAATGTAATGCCGTCTGGGACATCAGCTACTGCGGTATCAAAATCCGGGTATACCTTGTTTTTCATTGGGCTTAATCTCCTCACCACAATATGCGTTAATACTACCTTAGGCTGGGGTAAGTCGCTAGTACTTAATCCTGTTAGACCATAGTCTTATCTTGGAAATAATATGAGATAAAGTTGTGTTATATCTCAACATGCTCGCGGATCTAAAATAGCAGAAAATACTATATTCGTAAGATATAAGGATTACATTCAATATAAATCGGATCGGGTCAGCGTAAGTTGGCATTTTTGCGAAAGTGAATATTCTGAATCTTTTAATCGATTCTCGCCTACATTAGGAATCACGTTTTATCAAGTTGCAATT